>Ga0209624_10000646_pt1 | contig 30577 bp, 21 predicted proteins | sample JacPinW_OM2H0_O1_FD_188565 | JGI IMG/M metagenome (GOLD analysis project Ga0209624, IMG submission 188565) | Forest soil microbial communities from Algoma, Ontario, Canada - Jack Pine, Ontario site 1_JW_OM2H0_O1 (SPAdes) (version 2) | ecosystem: Environmental > Terrestrial > Soil > Boreal...
AGTCCGGCGCGGGAATCTGGTTGGCGTAGCCGACGAGCGAGTCGAGGTCGGGGAGCTGCCATAGGTCGAGGATGGCGGGTAGAAGAGTGGTGGTGCGGTCCTCGTCGATTGCGAGGAATGTATCGCGCAGGCCCTGATGGCCGATTCTGCTGGCAGACCCCTGGTCAGCCAGTATGGGGCCATATCCGCCTGCGGTAGTCAGATCGCCAGCGGTGGTGCGGCCGGCGACGTTTGATCCAGTGCCGGCCATTACAAGGACGCCGGGGCCACCGAAGAAGGCTGCGTCGAGCGCGATCTCCACGTCGCCTACCAGGATGAGCGAGCCGCCGACGCGCTCGGCGAAGGCTTTGCGTATCCAGTCGGTGACCAGCGCTACTGTGATGCCGGCCGCGCCGACACAGCTGCGGGTGATGGACTTCATGGATACGCCGGTGAGTGCGGTCAACTCTGCGAGCGCTTTGTCGAGGTTCTGTGTTGCGGTGTTCGCGTCGGTGCGCATGCGCTTGATGGTGCCGCCACGGACTCGCGCGAGCTCGTGTGTCTCATCTGCCAATACATACTCGGTCTTTGTGCCGCCCACATCCAGTGCCAGATAAAACGCCAAGCGTACTCCTTTTGTCTTAGCTGCTTCGTTGCCACGTAGTGCGCGGCAACATCGATACTATATTCAGGGTTGTCGAGTATGAAAGGTTGTGCTGGAAATAGCCGGGACCGTTCGCGGGGACGGCCGGTTGCTGTATGCGGCAAGGGCAGAGCCGAAGCCCTGCCCTTGTCATGGTGGATATTGCGGTTAGATGTTCAAAGAGTGCTTAGAAGCTATACTTCGCGCTGAGTTGAATACGACGCTCCTGGGAACGTACGCCGATCGCCTGACCGAAAGTTCCATCGGTGATGTTAGTGTCCGGGTTGGTGTAGCTGGGATGGTTGAATACGTTGAAGGCGTCGAAGCGGAAGTTGAAGGTTTGCTCCTCGTAGATGTGGAAGTCTTTGAACGCCGAGGCGTCGGCGGTACGGAAGCCGGGGCCGCGAACGCTGCCGTTCGATGAGGTGCCAAAGGTGTTAGGAGCAGCTGCACCAAAGGCGCACGACCCGTTGTCCACGCCTTGTACGGTGCAGGGAGTAGCGGATGGATCGGTGCCAAACCAGTGGGCAATACTTTGGTGAACGATCTTTAGCGGCCGGTATTGGTTGGCGCGTGAAACGCCGTAGCTGTTTGAGTTGTTGCCTGGACCAACGATGCTTTGTGGGAGACCGGAGTAGGAGAAGCCGGAACCGGAGATCTTCCAGCCGCCGATGATCTCATCCACAACGCGGTTGGCTCCAGAGCCAAACTGCTTTCCGTGCCCGAATGGCAAGGCGTAGACGAACAATCCTGAGAAGTTGTTGGCGACGTCAGTCCCAGCCAACCCATAGTCGGCACGGCTGTCGTAATAGTTCTGGAAGGCGCCGCTATAACCATTGACGTTCAGAGCATAGTTTCCGAGGCTGTTCGTCATGGCTTTGCCGTACGTGTAGTTCAGCGTGAACTCCAGGCCATGACTCGCGCGCTGACGCACTGTGGTCTGCAGTGCGTTGTAGTTCATCATGGCTCGCGATTCGGTAATCAGCAGGTTGCCGGAGCCGATGCCGAGGTTCGCGTTGTTGAAATACGGAGCCGAGGTCGGATCGCCGTTTACGGTGTACTGATTGACGTTTCCGTAGTCTTCGATGTGCTGACCCTGCTCGCCGAGATATCCAACCTGGAGCGATGTGGTGTGGGTAACGGCGTACTCCGTGGTCAGGCTCCACTCCTGCACGTAAGCAGGTTGGATATTTTGCGGATAGACGTTGTACGACGAACCGTTGAAGTTGATATCGCCTGCGTTCGAAATCGCAAAGCCTTGCTGTGCAGTACGAGGCTGGCCGCCGTTACCAGGCGTTGGGGTTAGCGGTTTGATATCGACAGACTGAACGAAGGGCGTAATCGAAGTCAGGCGTTGATTGCCTGCATTGCCCTCGAAAAAGCTGGTCGCGCCGTAGCCTCCCCGGACAACGAAGCGATCGTTGGCCTGGTAGGCGAAGCCAAGGCGCGGCATGATCTGGTTGTACGTGGGCTGATAGCAGGCGCGATTGGCGCACAACCCGGAGCCCGCGGGTGCGCCTGTTGGAATTGATCCTGCGTAGACAGTCTGGCCGGTCCCGAGGAGAATATTTCCCGTTTTATTGTTTTGTTCGTACCACGGTTGATCGAATTCATAGCGGATACCGATGTTCAATGTCAGATTGGGGAGCACCTTCCAGTCATCCTGAGCAAAGCCAGCCGTCCGCCACTGGCGCTGTCCGACCCGAATGCCCTGCGAAGTAACCGCGGCTTCAACGACACGATTCAGAACAAAGTCCGCGCCGCCGTAGCCAGTTCCGTTGATCGCATCCGGATTAGGGTTCGACGTATATGCTCCGCTGTAATACAAGGAGCCTAGAAAGCCGGCGTTGTTGTTCGTGGTGTAGTTGTCCTGATAGCGCAGTGCCTGAATGCCCAGGCTGATCAGGTGCACGCCATGCTGCCATGTCAGGTTATCCGTGTAGGTGTAGGTATTGTCGGTGATGTCGGCATCATAGGCCGGGGTACCACCGGCAGCTATGCCACCGCTGATGTTCTGATAGGAATAGCCGGGGTCCGTCTGTGTGCCGAATGCAATGCCGACCTTCGCATTTCCAGTTAGCCCAAACTGGCCGGTCGGATCGGTCGGGTTCGAGGCGCGCCAGATAATACGTGTAAAGCCCACCCTCGCGGAGTTGATGATCGACGGAGAGAAGATATGGGTCCACGTCACGCCGCCGAGTTTGGTGGGATATTGGTTGAGCGGCGGGAAGGAGATCGCCAGCACCGCGGTTGATCCATCGTAAGCACTCGACATTCCGTAAAACCCAGTGATTTTATCGGCTGTGCGCGGATCGTATTCAATCTTGGCGTCGCCCTGGTTATTGGCCGTATAGGTGCGAGTAGAGCCCTGATAGTTATTGGCTATAACTCCATCCGTGGGGGTCGCATTGGGCAGAGGGTAGAGGCTCGGATTGGCAAAGAGAAAAGTCGCAACCGGATTCAGAACCTGGATCTGGTTATTGTTGTAGGGGGCAAAGTTGTTTTGCGAGTCATAAAGCTGGATTGGGGTATTCGTCGCTCCATTGGCGCCGGGCGGCGGGTTTAGCAAAGCAGAGAAATCGCCGTTACGCATGGCCTGGGTGAACACAGAGGCCTGTCCTGTGCCGCCCGTGTGGAAACGAGCACCAATATAGTCGACAAAGAAAAACAGCTTGTCGCGCTTGATCGGTCCGCCCAGGGTGGCTCCGAACTGCGATTGTGTGAAGGGATTGATGGGAATAACCGGCGTGGCATTGTCGTTGTTCCACGTGTTGGCGTTCAATTTGTCATTCTGCAAGTAGCCGTACACCGAACCGTGAAAGTGATTTGTTCCGGATTTCAACACGCTGACCACGCCGCCGCCGTTCGCGTTGCCGTATTCGGCCGGGGAGTTGGCAGTGAGGACCTTGATCTCCTGGAGAGCTTCAGGCGCCGGGTTATAGCCGATCAGGTTGTTTTCAGGCTCATTCATATCGATGCCATCGAGCGTGTAGTTGTTCGCCTGCGAGCGGTTTCCGTTAATACTCGGAATATCCGAGTAATAGGTGTCACGCTCGATGGCATTGTTGCCCGACTGACCAGAGTTGCCATTCGTATTCACGGCGCCGGGTAAGAACATCGTCAGAGTAGAAAAATTGAGACCATTCAACGGCACGTTTTGGATTTCATTCGTGCTAAACGTAACGCCTAAATTGGCGTCGTTGGTGTTAAGAATGGGGGCTGCCGTTGAGACATCTACCGTCTCTGCCGTGCTGCCTACCTTCAGGTGCACGTTGAACGTTGCGGTCTGCAGGATCTCCAGAGAAAACGGCGGGATCGTCTCTGTGCCAAACCCAGTTGCCTGCACCGTAACGTCATAGTGACCAATCGGGAGGAACTGGATGCTGTAGAAGCCCGAAGAGTTGGTGGTAGTCGGCGAGGCGACGCCGGTGTCCTGGTTACGCGCGGTAACTGTGGCTCCTGCGATGATAGCGCCGCTCGTGTCCGTTACGATGCCGGTGATGTTGCCGGTAACGGTCTGCGCGAGCAGGGACGGTGCACAGAGGACTGCCGCCATGGCAATCACAATCCCGGAGAGATGCTTGAGAAGCTTCATGTTTCTTGCTGTTTTCATCATTTGGACGACTCCAGGGTGGATGTGACATGGGGGAGAGTCGCGCCAGGGAGAGAGGCTGAACTTCTGCCGAACGCCGGCTTGGCGCAGTAAGGTAAATCAAATGGTGGGTAGAGCATAGAAATCCCTGAGAACATTTGTCAACAAAAGTTTTCATAATTGTGAAGAAAAACGGTCTATATATTCAAAATACGGTACAGTTCTTGCTTGAACCTACAGATTTACAGATTTTCGCTTCATTAGAATGGACAAGACATGGCCCCCAAGACCCAAGATCGTGCGAATCAAATCCTTCATCTATTGCTCCAAAAGGGCCAGAGTTGCGTTGAAGACCTGGCTGTCACCATCGACGCTTCCCCGGCCAGCGTTCGGCGCGACCTCATTAAACTCGCGCAGCGCGGCTTAGTGCATCGCACCCACGGCAGCGTGGAACTTGCCGGGAAGATGACCTACGAGCCGTTTCGATTTGATGCGGCGTTTCCGCTACGCGAGGAGCGCTTTGCCGATGAGAAACGGCGCATCGCGATTGCGGCGGCGGAGATGGTCAACGAGGGCGACACGATTGCGCTCTCTCCCGGCACAACCACCACGCAGGTGGCCCGCAGCCTGCGGCATCGCGAAGGTATCCACATCGTGACGAACGCGGTGAATATCGGGATGGAGTTTTCCAGTCTTCCTAATGCGCGTGTGACCCTCACGGGAGGCTCGATTCGTTGGCCCGGCGCGTTCTCGATGGTAGGAGCGACGGCTTTTGATTCGCTGCAACGGCTCTTCTTCGACAAGGTGTTTATGGGTGCGTGCGGAATTCATCCCGAGCACGGTTTATCGGTGATCGAATCCGATGAGGCGCTGATTCTGGGCGAGATGGTGAAGCATGCCAAGCAGGTGATTGCGGTGGCAGATGCGAGCAAACTCGGCATGTTCACCTCGACCAAGGTCTGCGCTACAAGCGACCTGCACACCATCATTACGGACGACAGCGTCGATCCAGAGCTGGTCGAGGCTTTTCAAAAGAGGCAGGTCCGCGTGGTCATTGTCTGAGGCCGCAGCGCGGTAGGCCGAAATTCCACAAGGAGTAAGAATGAACCATCCGTCGGTCCTGCGTCATTCCTGCATTATCGGGGTATTCTGCTTTATCGCCTCTTCGTTCCTGACCGCACAATCGCCGGCCTTACCCAACACGCTCCTTCCAGAGCCGTCGCAGATCACCGCTGCCAGCGGCTCGATTCCCTTCACCAAGGATTTCACCGTCTCTCTCGGCGGCACAAATAACGTCATCCTCGAGGCCGCCACGCGCCGCACTCTCGATGCGTTGGAGACATATACCGGAGTTCAACTGAGTAAGGCGCTGCAGGCTTCCAACGCGACCCTGACTATCCAGGTGCAGGACGCCACCGGCACGCGCCCCATGCTGGACACCGACGAGAGCTACTCGCTCAACTCGACCGGCAATAAGATCGTCCTGCAGGCCAGGACCGTCTTCGGAGCACTTCACGGTCTCCAAACCTTGCAGCAACTCGTGCAGGTCGAAGACGGCCAGTATGTCATACCCGCCGTCCAAATCAACGACTCGCCGCGCTTTCCCTGGCGCGGACTCATGATCGACGTAAGCCGCCATTTCATGCCGCTGCCCGTTATCTATCGCACTCTTGACGGCATGGCCGCCGTTAAACTCAACGTCTTCCATTGGCACCTCACCGACGACCAAGGCTTCCGCATCGAGAGCAAGCGATTCCCCAGGCTGACGTCAATGGGCTCAGACGGTCTCTTCTACACACAGGATCAGGTGCGTGCTGTCGTCGCTTATGCGAGCGCTCGCGGTATTCGTATTGTGCCGGAGTTCGACGTTCCCGGCCACGTCACCAGCTGGCTCGTTGGCATGCCAGAGCTCGGCAGCGTCGAACGAGCCTATGAGATAAGTCGCACCTTCGGCATCTGGGACGGCGCACTCGACCCAACCAAAGAGAGCACCTACAAATTCCTCGACGTGTTCATCGGGGAGATGTCCGAGCTCTTCCCCGATGAGTACATGCACATGGGCGGAGACGAGAGCAACGGTGCCGACTGGAAGGCCAACCCGCGAATCGTGGCCTTCATGCAGGCGCACAGTATGAAGGCCACCGACGCCCTGCAGACTTACTTCAGCACCCGCGTCGTTGCACTGATCAAGCAGCACCACAAGCAGATGGTGGGTTGGGACGAAATTCTCAGCCCAGACGTACCCAAAGATGCGATTATCCAAAGCTGGCGCGGCGTCGAATCGCTCGCCATTGCCGCCAGGCAGGGTAATCGCGGCATCCTCTCCGCGCCCTATTATCTCGATGGCATGAAGACGTCTGAACGCATGTATCTCGATGATCCGATTCCCGATGGCTCTACTCTCACAGCCGAACAGCAAAAGCTCATCCTCGGGGGCGAAGTCTGCATGTGGGCCGAGCACATCACGCCGCAGACAGTCGACTCACGCATCTGGCCACGCACGGCTGCCATCGCAGAACGCTTCTGGTCGCCACGCGAGACACGAGATGTTCACGATATGTATCGCCGTCTTGCGGTCGAATCCATTCGGCTGGATGGCCTTGGACTCACACAGATCTCCGGGCCGCAGACCGGACTGCGGCAGCTCGCTGGCAGCGAAGAGGGGGGAGCCCAACTCGCAGTGCTGGTCTCCGTGCTTTCACCCGTTCCCTTCGGCGAACGCTACCAACAGCAAAAGACCTCGCAGCTCACCCCAATGGGCAATGCCGTCGACTACACGCGGCCTGATCCCCCCGCCCGCGAAGACCTTCGTCTGCTCGTCGAGCGATACCTCCACAGCAACTCGCCGGCAGAGCATACGGCCGCGCGTCAACAGCTTGAGAACCTCTTCCAATCGTGGATCGCCTCCGGGCCGGCACTGGACAACATCGCTGCTCAACATCCCAAACTTAGCGAGCTTTCTCTTCGCCGCGTCCAGCTGCCGCAGTTGGGCGCGCTTGGCATGCAGTGCCTCGACTCGATTGATTCGCAATCCGCCCGCGGCAGCGCTTGGCTGGAGGAGCAAAGTACGCTCCTCAAGGCCGCGGCGGACCATTCCGAGCTAACCGATTTCGTCATCCTTCCGCCGCTGCAACAGCTGCTCGATGCCGCCAGTAAACACTAACCTGAAATAGAAAACCGCCAGGGCGCTTATGCAAGGGAGATTCATCTCCCCCAGAAGGGTGTACTTCGAGTCGCTTTCGCATCCTTAGCGATGGACGAGCCACCCAAGCCCATCGACTGGTATGCTTTTTGTCAACCGATGGGATCACAGCCAGCGGTAGCAACGGAGATAAAACGATGACCGTGATCAGCAAGCCATCCACAACGTCCGCACCGCTATCGACCAGCGCGAAGCCGGACCGGTTACTCTCGCTCGATCTCCTGCGCGGCCTCACCATCGGCTTCATGATTCTGGTCAACAACAACGGCGACGGCAGCCGCGCTTACTGGGCACTCAAGCACGCGGACTGGAACGGCTTCACCCCCACCGATCTCGTCTTTCCCACCTTCCTCTTTCTCGTCGGCATCTCCACCGTTCTCTCCACTGCCCACCGGCTCGCCCGCGGAGCCACCCGCCAATCGCTCTTTCTTCACACACTTCGCCGCGCGGTTATCCTCTTCCTCCTCGGCATCGTCGTCAACAGCTTTCCGCTCTTTCACCTCCACACCATGCGCTTTTACGGAGTTCTTCCGCGCATCGCCATCTGCTACCTCATCGTCGCCACGCTCTATATCTTCCGCCCGGAGTGGCGCAGCAAGGCCGCACTCGCCGTCGCCGCACTCATAGGCTACTGGCTCCTGATGCGGTTCATCCCAGTCCCAGGCTACGGGACGCCGACGCACGAGATCCCGCTACTGGACCGCGACGCAAATCTGGTCGCATGGCTTGACCGGCAGATCTTCTCCGCCTCGCATCTCTACGAGCGCACGCGTGACCCCGAGGGCCTCCTCAGCACCATCCCTGCATTGGCGACGACGCTCATGGGCTTCCTCACCGGCGTCTGGCTGCGCACCAGCCACACGCTTGGGCAGAAGGCGCGCGGCATCGCAGTCGCCGGCCTCAGTTGCGTGCTACTCGGCGGCCTCTGGAACTTCTCCTTCCCGATCAACAAGAAGCTCTGGACGAGTTCCTACGTCCTGTTTGCAGGCGGCTTGAGCCTTCTGCTGCTCGCCCTCGCCATCTGGATCGTCGATGTTCGCAGCGCAAAGAAGAGCCCTTCAGACATCTCCAAGGGCGCTGGCCCCTTTACGCCGCTACTCGTCTTCGGCACCAATGCAATTACTGCCTACGTCTTCTCCGAGTTGCTGGCCTCTGTGTTCGACTACATCCACACAAGTCCAGGCGTCAACCTGCAGCAGACTCTCTACCGGTCTATCCTTGGCGTGGTTCCCGACCCCGCCTTCGCGTCGCTGCTCTACTCGCTAGGGTACGTCCTCGTCTGCTGGCTGGCGGTGTATCCCCTCTACCGTCAGAAAATCTTCATCAAAATCTGACGCTTTCGATCCTGCTCTAACCTTCTCAACACCGTCGCAAGGGCGAGTATTAAGCTCGTTCGTTTAACGGAAGGATGTGTTCGAACTTCAGCGCCCACAGGATCATGGGCGCTCGGCTAACACCTCTCCAGAATCATCGCAATGCCCTGCCCGACCCCGATACACATCGTGCAAAGAGCATATTGAACCTGAAGCGCTGCCAACTGATAGACGCTGGTCGTTACCAGTCGAGCGCCACTTGCACCCAGCGGATGGCCGATCGCGATCGCCCCGCCGTTCGGGTTTACATGTTCTGCATCGTCCGGAAGTCCAAGTTCGCGCATAACTGCCAGTGACTGCGCGGCGAAGGCCTCATTGAGCTCGATGAGCCCTATATCCTTGAGCGTCAGACCGGTTCGTGCCAACAGTTTTTGTGTAGCTGGAGCAGGAGCGATGCCCATAATCCGTGGAGCCACGCCAGCTACTGCCGAAGCAACGACGCGAGCGCGGGGAGTCAGTCCGTAGGCTTTCACAGCGCTCTCCGAGGCAAGTAGAACTGCCGCCGCACCATCATTGATACCGGACGCGTTCCCCGCGGTGATGCTGCCGTCATGCCTGACGATCGGTTTCAGTTTCGCAAGCAAGTCGATGGTCGTATCCGGACGTGGCGGTTCATCCATAGCGAAGAGCTTCACCTCACCCTTCTTATGTGCTACGGGCACAGCGACCAGTTCCTTCTCGAAGTAACCGCGCTGATTCGCAAAAGCCCATCGTTGCTGACTCCTGTAAGCAAATGCGTCTTGGTCGGCGCGGGAAACGGAAAACTCGGAAGCAACATTCTCCGCAGTCTCCGGCATGGAGTCGACTCCATACTTTGCCTTGAGCACCGGATTGATGAAGCGCCAACCTATCGTCGTGTCGAAGATCTCAGCGTTACGGCTGAAAGCAGTTTCAGCTTTGCCCATCACGAACGGGGCACGAGACATACTCTCCACTCCGCCCGCGATCATCAGGTCGGCTTCACCGGTCTTGATCGATCTTGCCGCCATGGCGATCGCGTCCAGGCTGGACCCGCACAGCCGATTCATCGTTGTCCCCGGAACTTCGACTGGCAACCCTGCAAGCAGCGCCGTCATGCGGGCGACATTGCGGTTGTCCTCCCCTGCTTGATTGGCACAGCCAAACACCACGTCGTCGACGGCCTTCCAATCAACTTTGGCCGAGCGCTCCATCAGTGCGCGAATTGGAATGGCAGCTAGATCGTCTGCCCTCACTGACGAAAGAGCTCCCCCATAGCGACCGAATGGGGTTCGTACCGCGTCACAGATAAAAGCGTCTTGCATTCATCCCTCCGGAGACTGATCGATTGAAATCTTTCACGTAGTGCCGTTAGTAAGACGCTTATCAATGACTCGTATGGCTTTGCTTCGATTACTACGTTCAAGGCAATTAGCTTGTAACACCTCTACTTCGGTGTTGATACCGACAAGCACCTTGACCTTGTCTCGCAAAGTTTGGCCGAGATTTGAGACCTCATCCCCAACGAGTGAGCCCGACTCCGGTCGCAGTTCCACCCTGACCAGCATTCTATCTAGAGCGCCCTGTCGTGAAAGAACCAGCTCAAACTGAGGAGACAGCGAACCAAACATGAGGATTACCTCTTCGAGCTGAGAAGGAAAGACATTCACTCCGCGAATAATCAACATGTCGTCAGACCGACCGACAATCTTGCTCATGCGGCGCATCGGGCGCGCCGTTGGAGGGAGAAGACTCGATAAGTCGCGCGTACGGTAGCGAATCACTGGCATGGCTTCTTTTGCAAGAGAGGTAAATACCAACTCACCAGGCTCCCCATCGGGCATAACCAAACCACTTATAGGATCGATGATTTCAGGATAGAAATAGTCTTCCCAGATAACCAGCCCATCTTTGGTCTCAATGCACTCTGCCGCAACTCCCGGTCCCATGACCTCCGAGAGTCCGTAGATATCGAGCGCATTGATGTTCCATCGCGACTCAATCTCTGCTCGCAATAGATTCGTCCACGGCTCCGCACCGCAGATTGCGATCTTAAGAGAACAGCTTCGAGGATCCCATCCCTGTCGTTCGAACTCTTCAGCTATGGCGATCAAATAGGAGGGGGTCACAGTGATAATGTCAGGCTGAAGATCACGGATCATCTGCACTTGCTTTTCTGTCTGGCCACCTGACATGGGGAGGACCGTACATCCAAGCTTCTCAGCCCCATAGTGAATTCCAAGGCCGCCGGTGAACAACCCGTAGCCATAGGAGTTCATCAGCATATCCCCACTCCGTCCGCCAGCTGCGCGAATACAACGCCCTACTAAATCGGCCCAGATTTCAAGGTCTGTTCGTGTATATCCAACTACCGTTGGTTTGCCCGTAGTCCCGCTCGAAGCATGTATCCGCGCAATGCGATCACGAGGTACAGCAAACATGCCGAACGGGAAATGATCACGTAAGTCTTGCTTCGTCGTATGCGGAAATAAAGCCAGGTCTTCGAGGCATTTTAGATCTGAGGGATGAACTCCAGCAGAATCGAAACTCTTCCTATAATGCGGAATAGAGCTATACGCGTGTTCTACAGACCACTGCAGTCGACGCAGCTGTATCGACTTCAGCTCGTCAATGCTGCAGCGTTCACTTGCGTCGAGTTCGAGAGGTCGAATCGCTCTTATCATCATTCAAATTACGGTTGATTAATGTCGACAACCATTTCTTACTTAATCCAAGCTCGCAAGGGAGTCGACGCGGGAGACAGTCTACTTTCTGCTTTTCACTTCATAAAACGTCTTACCACACAAAGCCATTTCGTTCAGCAGGGGAGAGATACGATAACGATCCTCTCCGTAAACGTCCGAAATATTTCTCAGCACAGTTTGAATTCTTTTGATGCCAATTGTGTCTGCCCAAGCGAGTGGCCCGCGCGGGTAATTTACGCCCTTCTCCATTGCAGCGTCGAGATCCGCAACGCTACACACGCCCTGGTTCACGACGTCTGCAGCTTCATTCACCAACATCGCCACAGTACGCATAACTGCCAGTGCGGGTAGATCTCGCAAACGAATCACGGTATAGCCAGCAGCTTGAAGCAGGCCGACTGCGTCGTGGTAGGCCTCATCGCCACACGCAGCTGCCCGCGCCACAGCCACAGTCTTGGTTGTCAAGAAGTCCAGTGAAAGATCGACCACAACTGTGTTCGCAAAACCAGTATCAATCGCCCGTTGACTCGCCGTACGGCCGTCTGTCAAAGCCAGAGTAGCTGTACCTGCTTTCACCCCAGCGTCTTCAGCTTCAAAGCTCTGCGTCGCGATGAGGGCTTTCTGGCAGCGTTGCCTTACCGCGGATACAAATATATCCTTCCCCATCAGTAAAAGATTTTTGGGACAGCTCGCCACGGGCTCTGCAATAGCCTCCTCGGGCAAAACATCCGCACCATATTGATAAAAACCTCTACCTGATTTGCGACCAAGATACCGAGCATCCACAAGCTCCTGTTGAATAACAGAAGGAGTGAATCGTGGGTCGCAAAAGTAGGCTTGAAACATCGACTTAGTCACCGCAAGGTTGGTGTCATGGCCAATCAGGTCCATCAACTCGAACGGTCCCATCCGAAATCCACCTGCTTCGCGCATAATTGTGTCGATGGATGCAGGCGTGCCGGCGCGTTCATTCAAAAGACGCAACCCTTCTGCATAGTATGGCCTCGCGACACGGTTCACGATAAAGCCCGGCGTCGATTTGGTGTAGACCGGATCTTTTCCCCAACGCGCTGCCGTTGCAGACGCCGTCTGTGCGCAAATATCACTTGTAGCTAAACCTCGTACCACCTCAACAAGCTGCATAGCGTGCACCGGATTAAAAAAATGCATGCCTACTACGCGTTCGGGAAACTTCAAATGGGAAGCAATCCCGGTTATTGATAGCGACGATGTGTTACTGGCGAGAATGCAATCTCTCGATACAACAGCTTCAAGTTCACTGAAGAGCGACCGCTTTGTTTGTAGATCTTCCGCAACCGCTTCAATCACCATTGCGGCATTATCCAGGTTGGATAAAGACTTTACGGTAGCAATTCGATCTACAGCTAGTTGACCCTCGCTGGACGAGATAAGTTTTTTGTCAACTAGTCTCTGAACGCCTTTCTTCAGATTGTCGACAGCTATCGTCAGAGCTTCCGGTTGGATGTCGTAGAGTAAGACGTTGTGACCGGCTACCGCGGCAAGCTGAGCGATGCCGACTCCCATCATTCCGCTGCCAACGATGGCGACTATCGCTCCTGACTCCAACGCTTTTTCAGAAATAGCTTCATTGTCTTGCAGCATCTTTGTCATTGATTTTGCACGATCTCCCGCTAATTCCCTGTAAATAGTGGCGCGCGTTTTTCAAGAAATGCTGCGACGCCTTCTTTGTAGTCGCTTGTTCGTCCCAGATCGCGCATGGTCCAGCGTTCATGGTCGAGCTGTTCCTCCAACGTACGCAGCCCAGAGCTCAGGATAGCTTCCTTGGTACGTGCAAGAGCCTGCGTTGGCGCCGCCGCCAGATACTCTGCGATCTTGTCGATGACGCCATCAAAGTCTGCATCGTCGACGCATTGCCAGATCATGCCCCAGTCTGCCGCCTGCTCGGCTGACAGTTTGTCCCCTAACAGAGCCAGACCCATTGCCCGTGCGGTACCGACAAGCCGGGGAAGTGCATAGGTTCCACCGGTATCTGGAACTAAACCCAGCTTGCAGAAAGATTGAATGAAACTGGCAGATTTCTTAGCGATGACGATGTCGCAAGCTAAAGCAAGGTTCGCGCCCGCACCGGCCGCAACACCGTTGACAGCGCAGACGATGGGCATTCTGAGCGAGCGCAATCGTAGTACCAGTGGCGCATAGTATTTTTCTATCGAAGCACCTAAGTCTATCGAGCCATCGTTAGCGGTTACATTCAAGTCGGACAGATCCTGCCCGGCGCAAAAACCTCGCCCCGCTCCGCTCAAAACCATGACCCTTACATTCTGATCCTGTTCAATCTGAGACAACGCATTGCGTACTTCTTCATGCATTTGCGTATTAAAACTATTCAGGCGCTCCGGCCGATTCAATGTCAACCGAGCTATACCGCCTTGAGTTTGAAACAAGATCGTCTGGTAAATCATTTCAATGCCCTCTACCTGTTCTTGAATTGCGGTTTGCGCTTTTCGGAAAATGCAGCCATACCCTCACTTCTATCCTCGGTTGCGAATGTAGATTGAAATGTGCGGCGTTCGAAACGCAGACCCTCCGAGAGAAAGGTTTCATACGCGACATTGACTGCTTCCTTTACCATCATGACCGCTGGGCGCGACTGAGACGCAATCTTGGTGGCGATCTTCCAAGTCTCTTCCATTAGCTTGTCCACCGGAACGACGCGAGCCACCAGTCCGGCGCGTTCAGCCTCCGCCGCATCCATGTAGCGGCCGGTGAGACACATCTCCATGGCCTTCGATTTACCGATAAGACGAGTTAGCCGTTGCGTTCCTCCCGCTCCCGGCATCGTAGCTAGATTAATCTCCGGCTGGCCGAACTTAGCTGTGTCCGCAGCAATAATCAGATCGCACGCCATGGCCAATTCACACCCTCCTCCCAATGCAAAACCCGCGACGGCCGCGATAATCGGTTTGCGGAAGGATGCGAAACGCCGCCAGGCAGCAGCCCGTCCATTCGGAAAATCTGCCAGAAACATGTCAGAGAAATTGATGCTACTCATCTCTCTAATATCCGCGCCCGCTGCAAATACCTTCTCCCCACCTGTAAGGATACTGACAGCGACTGTTTCGTCCTGTTCCATCGAATCAAGAGCATGCCCAATCTCTTCAATTAATGCATTGGACAGCGCGTTGTGGACTGCGGGCCGATTCAAAGTGATCAACCCTATGCTATCTCTGCGCTCCGTCAAGATATGGTCATAGCTCATAGAACTATTTAGTTCCCTTCAGCTTATAGAGCGGCTCAAACAAACCTATATCTACTCTTTCACGGTCGGGCTCTATTTGACGAAGTGGTTCACGCCGCGTCATTGTCTGTAGGCACCGGTTAGTAAGATGGTGGTAGATCGCGGTGCCTTCCGCCTTCCACGCAAGTTCCTGCTCCGTCAACTCACGAATTACCTTCGCTGGCGCACCCATCGCTAAGCTGCACGGAGGGACAATCTGGTTCGCTGCTACGAAAGCCATTGCAGCAATGATGCTTGACTCCCCAATAATCGCACCATCCATCACCACAGAGTTCATGCCAACCATCGCGTTTCGGCCAATACGACACCCGTGCAGGACGGCCCCGTGCCCAATGTGGCCGTTCGCTTCCACGATCGCATCCTGCCCAGGAAAGCTATGCATGCAGCAACCATCCTGCAAGTTGCTGCCCTCTTCCATAAGTATCCGGCCCATGTCACCGCGAAGAGATGCGTGCGGGCCTACATAACATAGCGGTCCTACGATCACATCGCCAATCAGTACCGCACTGGGATGAACGTACGCGCTCTCGGCGACAACGGGAGTGATTCCGTCGATGGAGTAGACCTGAAGCATTAGAGATGTACTCTGCTCTGCGCCACGTAGAACCTGCCCGTCACGAAAGATGGATCGCTCAACGTTGTATTAGCCGCGGGGTTTGCTCCGGTCCCATGGAAGTCGCTGTAAGCTGCCGATTGATTGACGAAGACACTGCTGGTGAGATTGCAGGAGAGAGAGATGCCAGCCTCCGCTGCTGCGTCTTCAACCTGGCGCAAAACCTCTGGATTGGTGGAGTAGACCGAGATCGTCATTGCCCCATGCTCTATCGCTATTCGTTTTGATAGAGCGATGCTATGAGCTGTGTCTTTCGTTGCAACCACAAAGCTGATCGGGCCGAAATGCTCACGAGCGAATTTATCCTCGGCGCTCGCATCAACTTTGAGGAGAATCGGAGTACGCACCGAAGCATTGGGAAACAGAGGATGAGTCAAAAACTTACTTTCAACCACAACGTCCCCCAAGGCATTGGCCTGCTCGATTCTGTTCAGCGTGGCATCATTTTGTATCGCGCCCAGGACTTCGACGGCGCGGTCCGTATCGCTCAATAGCTTCTCAATGCCCTGTCCAATCGCGGACGTTACTTCATCGAAACTAAGATGCCCCTCAGCTGTATCGATCCCTTCTTGCGGGATGTAGATATTTTGCGGTGCCGTGCACATCTGACCAGAATAGAGCGCCAACGAGAAGGCAATGTTTCGCACCATTCCCTTAAAGTCGTCGGTGGAGTCGACGATAATTTGGTTAACTCCTGCCTTTTCGGTATAGACCTTCGCTTGCAGAGCATTCTGTTCGATCCAGTTTCCGTTTATCGAACTACCAGTAAAGTCGATGACCTTGACATCAGGTCTCAGTGAAAGTGCCTGTGCACTATCGTCATCGGCATTATGGGCAACGAGTGTAACAGCATTTGGATCGAAACCTGCGTCCGTCAATACCTCTCGAATAACCTGCACCGTAATTGCGAGAGGCAGGATTGCTCCTGGATGTGGCTTCACTACTACAGCGTTTCCTGTTGCGAGGCTAGCAAAAAGACCTGGGTAGCTGTTCCATGTCGGAAAGGTGCTGCAACCAATAACAAGCGCGATCCCCCTCGGAACAACACGATACCGCTTCTCCATCTTCAGGGGTTCATTCTTTCCCTGCGGCTTCTCCCAATACGCAGTTTTTGGAACGCCGCTCATCTCAGCCCATGCGTAGGCTACAGCCTCCAGAGCGCGATCCTGTGCATGTGGTGCTCCGGCCTGGAACGCCATCATGAATGCCTGGCCGGTAGTATGCATCACCGAATACGCTATCTCGAAGCTTCTCTTGTTAAGTCGGATCAGGGACTCGAGAGCAACCCCTACCCACACCTCCGGCCCTGCAGTTCGCCAAGCCTGAGCAGCCTCATGGATGGCCGGAAAAAGTACATTCAGATCAGACTTGCTGTAAGTCGTACCTAAGGTAATTCCAAAGGGGGAAACTTCTTTTCCTGTCTCGCCTACACGTCCAGGCTGGCCGAGATCGAAGAGCTTATGATGATGCGCTTCGAATGCTAACTTGCCGTCGTCATTTGCCGTCTCGCCATAGGCTTTAGGGCTGGGCATCTCCGCAAACGGGGACCAGTAACCACGCTGTTGAATCGCCGTCGTTGCTTGACCGAGCAGTGCAGAGTGTCGGTTGAAAAATTGTGGTGGCATAAACTCTCCATGTTCTTGAATGATTCGTTATCTTACGCGGTACTTAGTTATCCTGATCAAAGTCGATTGCAATCTCCGAGGTGACGGGGTAACTTTGACAGGTCAAAATAAATCCCCGCGCTATCTCATAATCCTCTAATGCGTAATTGGCATCCATATCCACTTCTCCGCTGGTTAATTTCGCCCGACACGTCGCACATACCCCACTTTTACACGAGTACCGCACATCGATGCCGGCGCGTATCGCTCCATCGAGTAGTGTCTCCTCCCGCTGCCTCATCGTGAACGGTTGCTTCCCACCATCCATTGTCACGGTCACACGGCAGCTTTGCTGCTTCGTCAAACCGCCGGTATTTGCGTGGGTTTTTCGGGTCTCGGTTTTAGGAGCGAAGTATTCCAACTTGATGCGTTCCTCGGGAAACCCGGAGCTGCTAAGAACTGAAGTAATAGCTTCGACCATCTCATGTGGACCGCATAGAAACACCACATCCACCAACTCAAGCCTGCAGAATTGTCGCAGTAAGTCCCGCGCTTTTTCTCCATTGATGCGGCCGTTCAGAAGATCCACGTCCTGATGCTCTCTACTCATCACGTGAACGACGACCAATCGGGAGAGAAACCTGTCTTTCAGATCCGCCAGTTCTTCTCTGAGGATCACACTTCCAGAAGCACGGTTGCCATAAAACAGAGTGAAGGAACTATTCGGTTCCGCCAAAAGTGTCGTCTTTATAATGGAGAAGATTGGCGTAATACCACTGCCCACCGCGAAGGCAACATAGCGTTTTGCATGCTCTGTTTTAAGCGGAACGTGAAAGCTGCCCATTGGCGGCATGACCTCAAGTACGTCGCCCGCGTTGATGTGATCCAATATCCAGTTCGAGAAGACGCCACCGGGGGCTCGCTTGACGACAACCCGCAATACCCGGTCCTGCACTGCCGACGAGATCGAATAAGAACGCCGAATAGACTCACCATCAATGATCGTTCTGATAGTTAGATATTGTCCCTGAATAAACGTGAAAATCTCCTGCAGGTCTGATGGAACGTCGAACACCAAAACCGCTGCGTCCCTTGTCTCGTGCCTGACAGCCTTGACCACCAAAGGATAGAAATCTCCCTTTAGGCGAAGCGAGTTGACCGCTTTCCTCTCCTCAGTCAACGCATTCTCAGTGACATTTAAATGCATCAAACGGCTCCAGGCATGACTTACATTTATAGAGCGCTTTACAGGGGGTGGACCCATAGCGACTGATCACTTCTGTCCGAATGGAACCACATTGCGGGCAGGCAACGAAACCAGACCGGTCGTCAGAATTTACTCCCGCCAAAGGCTGTCCCGCCTCCAGGCCCGCGATCTTCACCAGCCTTACCGGTGGCGCCACACCATATGCCCGCAGACGCTCTTTCGCATCCTCCGACATCCAGTCCGTCGTCCAAGCCGGAAAGAGCACTGTCTCTAAAACCAGATCGTCAACCCCATGCCGTTTCATCGTCGCACGAATCTCTTCCCCGATAACAACCATAGCCGGGCATCCCGAGTAAGTTGGCGTAATTGCTATCTTGGCGGTTCCTGTTTGAGACTCACAATGAACCTCGCGCACAATGCCAAGATCAATAATCGAGAGCACGGGAATCTCCGGATCGGGCACCTCCTTGAGCCACTCCCAGATGTCCTTCTCCATCGTCATGTCCTGTGTCACCATTGCAACCCCGGATAGTTCCGCTGCATGGTTTGCATCTCGCTGAGAAGGTATCCCAACCGTTCCGTGTGAACACCCTGCTTGCCTCCGCGCTGCATCCACGTTGAAGCGGGCAGAGTCAACGTAGCCTGATCGAGAACCTTGCTGACATGTTCCATCCATCGTTCCCGAACAATGGAGAGATCAACGCCGACACCATGGCTCAGCATCTCGTAGTCAATCGCATCCATCTCAAACATCTCCCCTGTGTACATCCACAGAGAATCGATGGCCGACTGCATGCGACGCTTGCTCTCGGCCGTGCCATCTCCTAAACGAATCACCCAATCCGTACTACGCTGCAGATGATATCTAACTTCCTTCGCAGCTTTTTCAGCAATCGCGCGAGCCCGCCCATCGGTTGAGTTTCGCAACATATCCAACATCGCGAGGTGCCATACGTCGAAATAAAACTGTCGAGCAATGGTTTCAGCAAAGTCCCCATTCTCCTGTTCAACCAACAATAGATTGCGGAACTCCCCACTATCTCTCAGGAACGCAAGTTGATCCTCGTCACGTCCAGCTCCCTCTAACTCCGCAGCGTAACTCAGCCAGAAGCGCGCATGTCCCAGAAGATCAAGTGCGAAGTTAGTCAACGCAATATCTTCCTCTAGGATCGGCCCGTGACCGCACCACTCTCCGAGCCGCTGGCTAAGTATCAGGCAGCTGTCACCCAAGCGAAGGACATACTCGAAAAGAGATTGGTTGTTCTGCATTCCATTCACCTAGATATGTTTAATCTCGTCCGGCACGGAATAGAATGTCGGCTGTCGAAAGATTTTATCGACGGGCGAAGTAAACATCGCATCTTTTTCCTCGGGATCGCTCGCCGTAATATCCGATGCACGAACCACCCATAAACTCGTTCCTTCATTCCGCCGCGTGTACACATCGCGAGCGCCACGCAACGCCAGCTCTGCATCCGGCGCATGGACGCTGCCAACATGTTTATGCGCAAGCCCACGCTGACTCCGAACGAATACCTCCCACAGTGGCCATTCCGTCATCGCTCGCCTCTTTCTTAAGCGGTCATCGGTTCAACATTACGCTCATGTTTCTGCGCATAGGCCATGGCAGCGTCACGAACCCAGGCTCCACTTTCATAGTCGCGGTTCCGAGTAGTCATCCGGTCGCGGTTGCAAGGGCCGTTGCCTCGCAGCACGTTGTAAAACTCATCCCACTGGATCGGTCCGAAGTCATACGACTTACGCTCTTCGTTCCACTTCAAGTCAGGGTCCGGAATCGTGAGTCCAAGAAACCGAGCCTGCGGAACGGTTTGGTCGATAAATTTCTGCCGCAGCTCATCATTGGAAAATAGCTTAATCTTCCACTGCATCGATTGCGCGCTATTGGTCGACTCCGCATCCGGCGGCCCCTGCATCATCAGCGACGGCCACCACCAGCGATTCAACGCATCCTGCGCCATCGCCTTCTGCTTCTCCGATCCCCTGCACAGGCTCAGCATAATGTCGAACCCCTGACGCTGATGAAAGCTCTCTTCTTTGCAGATACGAATCATCGCGCGAGCGTACGGCCCATACGAGCAACGGCATAGCGGAATCTGATTGATAATCGCAGCGCCGTCCACAAGCCATCCGATCGCGCCCATATCGGCCCAGGTAAGCGTGGGATAGTTGAAGATGCTCGAATACTTCGACTTCCCCGAAAGCAGGTCGCGGGTCATCTGGTCCCGTGTGACGTTCAGAGTCTCGGCCGCGCTGTAAAGATAAAGCCCGTGCCCGGCCTCATCCTGCACTTTGGCGAGCAGAATAGCCTTACGCTTCAGCGTAGGCGCACGCGTAATCCAATTTGCCTCTGGCAGCTGCCCAACAATCTCCGAATGCGCATGCTGCGACATCTGCCGAATCAAAGTCTTGCGGTAGTTCTCGGGCATGCTGTCTTTCGCTTCAATCTTTACGCCGGCATCGATCTTCGTCTGGAAAACCCGCTCCTCAGCCGTCAATTCCGCATCGCTGCGAACCTTCGTCACCCCGGTCTCGACCATCTGTGCATACATTGGCTTGCACTCCAGCGCGGCATCGACACGCACAATCATGATACACATTTCTTTACTGTTTGCAATCTTCTGCGTCATGTTGAAAACCTCGTCTATACTGCCACCAAGCCTATGAGCACAACAAAGGGAGTCGACGGGGCGATCAAGCGCCTCATCAAAATCGAACGTCCGCGGGCCAAATCCCTTGTCTTTACTGTCTTCGGAGACTCCATCACACCGCACGGTGGAGCGGTCTGGCTCGGGCAACTGGTCGACCTTCTCGCACCCTTCGGCGTCACCGAACGACTGGTTCGCTCCAGCGTCTTTCGCCTCGTGCAGGACGGTTGGCTTGAAGCGCATCGTCACGGACGGCGCAGCCTCTACACCCTCACGCCCACCGGCCGGCTTCGCTTCGAGCGCGCCCACCAGAAGGTCTACTCCCCTCCTCAGCTTCCCTGGGATGGAGCGTGGATGCTGATCATCGCCAGCCGGCTAGCCAATCAGAAGCGTGCCCACATACGCCACGAACTCGAGTGGGAGGGCTATCGCCTCCTCAGCCAGAGTACCTACATCCGCCCTGGTGGAGATGCCATCGCACTCGCAGAGATCCTCGATCGCCTTCATCTTCGCACCGAGGTCATCGTCTGCAACGCGCAGGACATTCCAGAGTTTAACAAGCAGTCTCTCTCCGCTAATATCGGTTCGTTGTGGAATCTCACCGCCGTTAGTTCGGCCTACCGGAAGTTCATCGCGCAGTTCAGGCCCGTCGCCGAACTCGCTGATTCATCCAATATCTGGACGCCCGAAGCAGCCTTCATGGTCCGCACCCTACTCATTCACGCCTTCCGAAGAGTTCTCCTGCACGACCCACTTCTCCCCCGGGAGCTGCTTCCGGCACAGTGGCCGGGCGAGGATGCCTACAATCTCTGCCGCACCATCTATCGGCGAATCTATCAAAGAGCCGAAGAGCGGATCACCGCCGCACTGGCCGAAGACCTCACCTCAAGCTCCGACGCGCTCGACGTGTTCCACCTCAGATTCGGCGGCCTCAGCACAAAATCATTGAGCCGCTAAATCGAGTGCCAGTCGGTCGTCTCCAGCGCACGGACGAAGGCAGTCAGGAACCCGTTTGTCTGCTGTCCATCGAGAACCCGATGGTCCACCGTAAGCGTGACATACATCATCGGCCTGATGCGGAACAGCTCCCTGCCGCCTGACTCGCAGACGATCACACGCCGCTGCAACTTGCCCGCGCCAAGAATTGCAGCCTGCCCATGCGGAAGAATGATTGGCGCCGCGAGCAAACTGCCACTCACGCCATGGTTCGAAATCGTGAACGTCCCACCGTCCATATCTGCCTGGGTAAGCTTGCCGTTGCGAGCCTTCAGGGTCAAATCGCGCAGGGTCCGCGCAAGCGACAGGAAATCCATCGTGTGCGCGGAGCGAATCACCGGCACGACGAGCCCGCCTTTATCCAGCGCCGTCCCAAACCCCAGGTTCACCTCGTCGAAGATCTCCAGCGCATCGTCGTGCCATTTGCTGTTGACCTCCGGCACAACCTTGGTCGCCTGCAACACCGCACTCAACAAATAGGCCGTCACGCTGGGAACATCTTCGCCGTTGGAAGCGGCTTTACGCGCCTCCCGATCCGAAAGCACATGCGACAAATCCGCCTCAAAGACCGATGTAACATGCGGGGCCGTCTGTACGCTGCGCGCCATATGGTTCGCGATGCTGCGACGCATCGGCGTATGCGGCACTCTGCGGCCGGTGAAGCGTGACTCCTCCTTGGATGTGCCTGTCGCAGCGGCCTTCGATTGCGACGATCGGGCCAGAAAAGCCTCAATATCCTCAACCGTAAGCCTGCCGCCGCGCCCAATCTTCGGCACCTGCGCGGGGTCGAGTTTGTGTTCGCGAAGCAGCCGCCGAACGCTGGGTGAGTAGGAATCATCTACAGCCGAATTGACAGGACCGGCTGCAACCGTCTTGCCTGCCGAGCCCATCTTGCGTCCACTCGAAAGTTGCGACGCAGAGACTCCGACCCCATCCACCTGAATCCGGCCCAGCAACTCGCCGGGAAGCACAGCGTCGCCCTCCGCCTTCAGCACTTCACTCAAGACACCGGTCGCGGGCGCAGCAATCTCGATCGTCACCTTGTCCGTGCTGATCTCCACCAACGGTTCGTTCTCGCGAACAGCATCTCCGATACGCTTCAGCCAAGTCCCAAGGGACGCCTCCGTCCCCTCGTTCTGCTCCTCCGGCATCCGCACATCGACATCAGGCACGAGACTATTCCTTAGAAATCAAGAGTGGCTTTCATCTGTTCTGCAATCGAACCCACACTCGGCAGCACAGCCTCGAGCAGTTGCACGTTATACGGCAGCGGAATATCCGGAACAGCCATTCGTTCCACGGGAGCGTCAAGCTTCAGAAACGCCTCCCTGGTAACGACCGCAGCGATCTCCGCCCCAAAGCCAGCAGTCATCGTGTCTTCATGGACGACCACACACCGGTGCGTCCTCCTCACCGATTCAAGCACCGCCTCACGGTCCCACGGAACAATCGTCCGCAGGTCGATCACCTCCACCGAAGCCCCCGCCAACTCACTCGCAGCAAGACATCGCTCCACCATCGCGCCCCACGTCACCACGGTAAGGTCCGTTCCGTTCTGCACCGTCTTAGCAACACCAAACGGTATCGCAAAAGCATCTCCCGGATAAGGCCGCCGAGCCCACGACGAATCCAACTGCGCGCGATGCTCAAAGTAGATCGTAGGGTTCTTACTCCGCAGCGCCGTCCGCAACAAGCCAGCCGCATCCTCAGCGTTCGACGGATACGCCACCTGCCATCCAATGGCATGCGCAAACGTCACCTCGCTCGAAACGCTGTGCCACGGATCCCCGCACTTCGAACCGAACCCTCCCGGCATCCGCACCACGATCGGCGCTGAAAATTGATTCGCCGTGCGCCACCGTATTGACCCGCAATCGTTCAACTGCTCCGTCGCCGGGTCAGCATATTTCCGAAACTGAATCTCCGCCACCGGTCTCAGCCCAGCCTGCGCCATCCCCACAGCGTTCCCAATGATCCCTTCCTCCGACAAGCTGCTGTCGAAGACCCGATCCTCACCAAACGCCGCCTGCAGCCCCATGGTCGCGGCATGCACACCGCCCTTCAGCCCCACATCTTCGCCAAACACCAGCACCTTCGGATTGCTCTTCAGTTCATACTCCAGCGTCCGCCGAATCGCCGTCAGCATATTGATGCGCGCAGGCTCCGGCGGCGCAGCGACGCCCTCCTCAACCACCGGCTCATCCTCTGCAAACAGGTGACGCACAACACTGGGCAAATCCGTAACAGGCTCGGCAGACGCAAGCGCCTCCTGCAAACCCTGCGCGGCAACTTCACCCGCCTCCCGCTCCAACGCGCCCCACTCCGCCGCCGACAACACACTCGGCACCAGAAAATTCTTCAGGCTGATCAAAGGGTCCTGACGACGCTCCTGCTCAATCAACTCGCTGCTCTTGTAAGCCTGAGTATCCTGCCCCGAGTGCCCACTCAGCCGCGGCATCACCAGCCGCAACATCACCGGCCCCTTGCCCGCCCGTACATACTCCACGGCTTCAGCGACAGCCTCCGCAGTCCCCGCAGGATCCGAAGTATCCGCATGGAGGATGCAAAGATCGCCGAACGAAGCCAGGTTCTTCGCGATATCTCCACCCGGAGTCTGCACGGTCGAAGGAACCGACAGACCGTACCCATTGTCCTCGATAAAAAACAGCATGGGCAGTTTGCGCGTGGTTGCAATATTCAGCGCCGCCCAAAACCCATTCGTCGCCACCGACCCATCTCCACCCAGCACCGCGGCAATCGACCCCACATAGCTCGCGTCCTTCAAAGTCTCGCTGTGATAGCGAATCGCATGCGCCCATCCCGCCGTAGTCGTGTACTGCGTGCCAACCCCGCCGGCCATCGGAAGCACTGTCGCCCCACCGCTGTTCGGCATATTGAAGACCACGCCGATATCCCGCCCATCACTGATGCCGCCGCCTTTACCCAAGCCACTCTTCAGCGCATCCGCGACGCTCAACCCCAGCGTCAGCAGCAGTGGCCGCGAGCGATAGTACCCACTCGCTGCATCGTGCGGCTTGGTCAGCAGCATGCCCAGTAGAATCTGCCCCAACTCATGCCCGCGCGCCGAGAACTGATAAAGTATCTTCTTCTCCGGCAGAAGTTTTGTCTCTTCAAGATCGTCCAATGCGCGCGACACAAGAAACGTCTTGACCACACGATGCCAATCGAACAGCGCGTTGGATTCGTTCTTCTCAGTCTTCAACGAAGTCTTTTTTGTGGAGCGTGACGATGCCGAAGCCTCACGTCGCATCTGGTCAATTGCCATAGAGGTCTACTCTCTTCAAAATCGAGCCGATCTAGATGAATCCTGCAAATCGTCAAGCGGGCAGGCGCAGCGTTTATCGCAAGACACGGAGATCGAACCGGTGCTGAGGCGTCCGTAACACAATGCCATCATAATACAGTTTTTTTCAACATGGCAACGGAACTGTATCATAACGAATAAGCCGAGTCAGGCTCTCGCACTCAACCAACAACAGCTTCAATCTGCTCAATGCCCCAATCCAGATCGGCTTTATCGATCACCAGCGGCGGCGCCAGCCGAATCACCGTATTGTGCGTCTCCTTACACAACACGCCTCGCGCGAGCAGCGCCTCGCAGTACGGTCGCGCGGGCACCTTCAGCTCAATCCCAATCCACAATCCCCTGCCCCGCACCTCCACCACATCCGCGCTTTCCGTCCGTCGCAGACGATCCAGAGCATAGCTGCCAAGCTCTGCAGATCTCTCCACGAGCCCCTCGTCCACCAACACGCGCAATGCAGCCCGCGCCACAGCACACGCCAGCGGATTCCCGCCAAACGTACTCCCATGATCGCCCGGCCTGAAAACCCCAAGCACTTCGCGCGACGCCAGCACAGCCGACACCGGATAAAACCCACCCGACAGCGCCTTACCCACGATCACAACATCGGGCACGATCCCCTCGTGCTGATACGCAAACAGCTTGCCCGTACGTCCCAGCCCCGACTGAATCTCATCGACCATCAACAGCACATTGTTCGCCTTGCAGATCTCCGCAACCTCCCGCAGATACCCATCCGGCGGAAGAACAATACCCGCCTCACCCTGAATCGGCTCCACAAGAAATGCGCAAGTGCGCGGCGTAATCGCATCTCGCAGCGCCTCTGCATCGCCAAAGGGCACCTGTTTGAACCCACCGGCAAACGGTCCAAACCCATGGCGATACTGCGCCTCTGACGAGAAGCCCACGACCGAGATCGTGCGCCCATGAAAGTTATTACTGCAGACAATAATCTCCGCTTCATCCATCGGGATTCTCTTCTTGCAGTGTCCCCACTTCCGTGCCGTCTTCAGCGCGGTCTCCACCGCCTCAGTACCGGAGTTCATCGGCAGCGCCGCCTCGAACCCGGTCAGATCGTGCAGGTCTTTATAGAGCAACGGCAACTGACTATTCCGAAACGCTCGCGACGTCAACGTAACCTTCTGCGCCTGCTCACACATCGCCTTGTAGATCGCCGGATGACAGTGCCCCTGGTTCAACGCAGAATACCCTGCCAGAAAATCCAGATACCGGCGTCCCTCCACGTCATACACCCAAGCACCCGAAGCGCGATCGATCACCACATCCAGAGGATGATAATTATGCGCACCATAACGTTCTTCGAGCCCGATCAGTTCAGCGCTGTTCACAAATTCCTCCCATGAAATCGATTGAAACTGTTACGCACACTGTCCTGCCGGACGGGCCCACTGTGCGTGGGGCAGCCACTTCGTGGCGTGTATACCGGTCTAGCAGGGAGGATCAATCATCCGGCCAACGGCCGGACCTCTGCCGTTTATTCTACCCAGACCAGTTAAAAAGGGCGTGCGAACGCCTGCCCCACGCATAGTGGGCCCGTCCGGCAGGACATCCCTTCTGCTAGCATCGAAGTTTGGCTCACCTCATGAATAACTCCCCAAACACCCCAGCCCCTGTACGCGTCCGCATCGCCCCATCCCCCACCGGCGACCCCCACGTAGGCACCGCCTACATCGGTCTCATCAACTACCTCTTCGCCCGCCAGCGCGGCGGCAAGTTCGTCCTCCGCATCGAAGACACCGACCGCGCCCGCTTCGTCGCCACCTCCGAGCAGGAGATCTTCAACTCCCTCCGCTGGCTCGGCCTCACCTGGGACGAAGGCCCCGACGTCGGCGGGCAATATGGCCCCTACCGCCAGTCCGAGCGAACCGAAATCTACCGCGAGCACGTCGAACTCCTCCTCGCCAACGGCACCGCCTACCGCGCTTTTGAGAATCCCGAAGAGCTCGAGGCCCTACGCCAGCGCCAGATCGCCGCCAAGCTCCCCCCGCGCTACGACGGAGCCCATCGCGATCTATCGCAAGCCCAAATCGACGCCTACCTCGCCGAAGGCCGCCCCTACGTCATCCGCATGAAGGTCCCCCAGCACACCTCCACCACCTTCCGCGACGAGCTCCGCGGCGACATCACCTTCGACCACAACAACGTCGACGATCAGGTCCTCATGAAGTCCGACGGCTTCCCCACCTACCACCTCGCCAACGTCGTCGACGATCACCTCATGGGCATCACCGACGTCATCCGCGCCGAAGAGTGGATCTCCTCCACCCCCAAGCACGTCCTGCTCTACCAGGCCTTCGGCTGGCAACAGCCCCGCTTCTGGCACATGCCGCTCCTGCGCAACCTCGACAAATCAAAGATCTCCAAGCGCAAAAATCCCGTCTCCCTCATCTACTACCGTCAGGCCGGCTACCTTCCCGAAGCCATGATCAACTTCCTCGGCCTCATGGGCGGTGGCATGCCCGCAGCAGACTCCCAAGCCAGCAAAAATGCGGGTGCCCCATATCTCGATTCTGAGATGTGGGCATCGGGCGCAAGCCCGACCGCTCCCGCCCATCTCAAACAAACATCCACGCCTCCCCCTGCGGCGGAGCCCGCCCCAAATCAACCCACGGCCAAGCCGGGCGCCCCACCCAAATCCAGCGAAGCCGACATCTTCACCCTCGCCGACATGGTCGCCCGCTTCCGCATGGAGAGCATCCGCCTCGGCGGCCCCGTCTTCGACCTCACCAAACTCAAGTGGCTCAACGGCGAATACCTCCGCGCCCTAACCCCCGAAGCCTTCTACGCAGCCCTGCGCTCGACAGTCCTCAGCGATGCCTATCTCACTCAGATCGCCGCGCTAGTCCAAACTCGCATCGAAACCCTCGCCCAGTTCGGCGACCTGACCCACTTCTTCTTCGCCGACGACATCCTTCCCACCCCCGAAATCTTCCTCCCCAAAAAACGCACCCTCGAAGAGACCCTCACCTTCGCCACCGACCAGCTAGCCGTCCTCGAAGCCACCGACTGGACCCACGAGGCCATGGAACCAGCCCTCAAAAAGCTAGGCGAAGAAAAGCAGTGGTCCGTCAAAGAAAACTTCATGCTCCTCCGAGCCATCATCACCGGCAGCACCATGTCCCCACCCCTGCTTGAAAGCATGGTCGTCTTCGGCAAGGCCCGCACCCTCGACCGCCTCCGCCGCTTCCTCGACACCCAAAAAAAATTAGTCAATGCGAAAAAGTAACTTGGCAAGACGCTTATAAAACAGCTCATTCTTCCGGGTATAATCACCGAGATTGAAGCGGCAGCGTTTTGAAGGACGAATTGTGACGCTACTCGATGCAGACGTGAACCGGCGACCAGGAATCTTAGGAGAAGATACCTGGGAGCTCTTCGCTGTGATTGAAGAATCGTTCGACATTAAATTCGGGCCATACGAAGAAGTCGTTGGAAAAACAGTGGGAGAGCTTGCTAAATGCATCTCTTGTGGATCGAAATATCCGCGAGCGGAACAATGCATCAGCAGTGCGGTTTTTTACAGAATGCGGCGCTCGTTCCTTTCTCTTTTCGGAACTGCGCAAGGCAAGATTGATCCGACCACACACCTTAGCAAACTCCTCCCTTGGGGAAGCCGAAGAAGTCGTTGGCGCCAACTTCAAGAGAATTTAGACCTTACTCTTCCAAGTCTGACATACCCAACGTGGCTACTTCTTTTGTCTCTGGCAATAGCGATCACCTTGGGAATCGTATCGTGGCCCTATTCGAGATCATCCACTAGTATTCCCGTAGTCGTATTGTGTTTGTTTGCAGCTTGGCTTTGTTTAGCTTTGCTATTAACTCCGTTCGCACGCGGCTTTCCGAGTAGCTGTGACACTTTCGGCGACCTAGTGAGACTGGCCTTAGCACGCAATTATGCGGTTTTCGCGTCGCAATATGGTGCCTCCTCGGAAGAACAGATCCTCTTGCTTTTACGGCAGCTGATCGCAGGTGTAGTAAGCATCGACGTGAAAGATATCAAGCCAGAGACGCGCATTCCTCAGGGATTAGATATCGAGTAGCACACCATTGGAATCGAACTCACAATGATCTTTGCAGTCGTCGCCGGGTGCCGGGTGCCCATTCATGCGGCTTCATCGCATGAGTGGGCCATCGTGCAAAGCGCGCTCCACCCTCCACCGCCACGTATCTTCGCAAATCGGGCGACCGCTCCAAAACAGAGACGTACAAAATAATTCCTCAAAAACATCAGAAAAATCGCATGTCAAGCCTAAGAATCAGACAACTCTATCAAAACAAGCAAGATAGCATTGACCTGATAGCCCGCCTCCATGAGTTAAAATAGGAACAGAGGCAAAAAGGCCCCGGACAAAAGTCCGGGTTTTTTTTCGTTAGACCTGAATCAGTTTAGGAAGGACTTCGACTATGACTAACCCGGACAAACAGCAACCGAAGTACAAGCCTAAACCTTTATTTTGGAAGACTTTGCGCAATAAAGTACGGGGAGGGGGATACCTACCCAACCTTGAACATCTGTTTAATCCCACGCAGCGCCTGCCGCGTCCGCTCCTCATTTTCAATCAGCGAAAACCGGACATGCCCATCGCCATGCTCGCCAAAGCCCACCCCCGGACTCACCGCCACCTTAGCCTCCAGCAGCAGTTTTTTCGAAAACTCAATCGATCCCAAAGCCCGATACTGCTCCGGAATCTTAGCCCAAGCAAACATCGTAGCCTTCGGCAAATCCACCGCCCAACCCAGCTTATTCAGCCCCGGCACCAGCACATTGCGGCGGTCTTTATAGATGTCGCGAATCTCCGCCACACACGCCTGCGGCCCTTCGAGCGCAGAGATCGCTGCCACCTGAATCGGCGTAAACGTCCCATAGTCAAAGTAGCTTTTGATCCTCCCCAAAGCCGCAACCAGCTTGCGGTTTCCCACCATAAAGCCCACACGCCACCCGGGCATGTTATAGCTCTTCGAGAGCGTAAAAAACTCCACCGCAATCTCCTTCGCCCCCGGAACCTCCAGTATGCTCGGCGCGCGATACCCATCGAACACGATGTCCGCATACGCCAGGTCGTGAACGATGTAGATTCCCAGCTCCTTGCACAGCGCAACGATGCGCTCGAAAAACGGAAGCTCCACGCACTGTGCCGTAGGGTTCGAAGGAAAGTTCAAAATCAGCAGCTTTGGCCGTGGCTCCATCCGCGGCAGTTCGTGCTCCAACTGCGCCAGCAGCGCATCCGCATTCCCCTCGTGCACCGGTATGCTCTGCACCTTCGACCCAGCAATCACCGGCCCGAAGATGTGGATCGGATAGCTAGGATTCGGCACAGCTACCGTGTCTTCGTCGTCCAGCATCGCCAGGCAGAGATGCGCGATCCCCTCCTTCGAGCCGATCGTTACAATCGCCTCCATCTCCGGATCGAGG
>Ga0209624_10000647_pt1 | contig 30556 bp, 27 predicted proteins | sample JacPinW_OM2H0_O1_FD_188565 | JGI IMG/M metagenome (GOLD analysis project Ga0209624, IMG submission 188565) | Forest soil microbial communities from Algoma, Ontario, Canada - Jack Pine, Ontario site 1_JW_OM2H0_O1 (SPAdes) (version 2) | ecosystem: Environmental > Terrestrial > Soil > Boreal...
AGCCGGCACCGGCGAGGCGGCGCGCCTGATCTCGGATGAGGCCGCGCGGCTCTACGATGCCATGCACGGCCTCATTCCGCGTCTGGCGCCGCTGTCTCTCGATACGCTCGGACTCGCGGCGGCCCTGGAAAGCCTGGTACGGGACTGGCAGACCCGCCATCCCGCCCCGCGGCTGTCGCTGCGCCAGCAGTTGCCGGCCGACCTGGGCGCCAGCGTGACGCTGGCCGCCTACCGCGTGGTACAGGAAGGCCTGGTGAACGCCCTGCGCCACGCGTGCGCGGCCCACGTTATGATCGATCTCAGCACTAGCGCGGGTCGCATGATCATCTCGGTGACGGACGATGGCGTCGGTCTGCCGGAGCAATGGTCGCGCCCCGGTCATTTCGGCCTGCGCGGGCTCGCCGAACGGGTGGAGCGTCTCGGAGGAGTCTTGCAGGTGAGCAACAGCGAGCCGCACGGCGTGCGCCTGCAGGCGCAGATCCCCCTGGCGGAGCCGGCATGATCCGCGTGCTGCTGGTCGACGATCACGCCGTGGTGCGCACCGGCTTTCGCCTGCTGCTGCAGGCCCACCCGGAAATCAGCGTGGTCGGCGAGGCGGACTCGGGCGAGAACGGCTGCCAGCGCTACCTCGAGCTGACACCGGACGTCGTGGTCATGGATCTGGCCATGCCGGGCATGGGGGGGCTCGAGGCGCTCAAGCGTATCCGTGCCCGCCACCCGCACGCGCGGGTACTGGCGCTGTCCGCCCACGACGATCCGTTGCACGCGCGGCGGGCGCTGCGCGAGGGCGCGCGCGGCTTCCTGTCCAAGCGCAGCGCACCGGAAGCCCTGATCGAGGCCATCACCACCGTGGCGGCGGGCCAGCGTTATATCGACGTGAACCTTGCGCAGAAACTCGCGCTGGATGATGTTGAAGGCGGCGGCAAGTCTCCCGTCGAGCGGCTGTCGGAGCGCGAGTTCGAGGTGTTCGTGCGCCTGGCGGGAGGCGCGACCGTGCAACGCATCGCTGATGATCTGAAACTGTCCGCGTCCACCGTCGGCACGCACCTGTACAACATCAAGCAGAAACTCGGCGCGGCAAACCAGTCCGAGCTCACCCTGATCGCGATCCGCAACGGACTGATCGAGGCGTGAGGCGCCGCGCCGGCGCGGCGAGATTGCGCCTGCCGGCTGCAGCGGCCGAAGCTGCGCGGCAGGCAAGCGCGAATCCCTGGGGCGATCCGCTAACGCTCCGGTCCGCGTCCCACGGCCACGCGACGCGTGAGGCGCTCGAGCGAGCGGCGCGCCGCGGCCTTGGCGATGTGCTTGCACCACAGCGGCTCGCGCTGGCTGGACTGGCGCCGGAACTGCTCGCAGTCGCAGGTCCACAGGATCCGGTCAGCCTCGGTCTTGAGCACCCGCACCGTACGGTTGGGAAACTCGTAGGTGCCGAGGATTTCGTTGTGCGCCTCGCGGCGCTGCCGGAATCGAATGGCCATGGCGGAAGCCTAACGCACCTCGGCTGTGGATTACCTGTGGATTAATTGTGCATAGCGCCTAGAGCCAGCGGGACACCTCGCTCTTGTACCGTAAGTAGTTGCTGCCGAAGATTTCTTCCAGGAAGCGCTCCTCGGGGCGGATGTAGCCATGCTCCATAATCCAGACAAAGAGCGGCAGCGGAACCAGGGCGCCGAGGCTGGCGAGCGAGAGGCCGGTGCCGGCCAGAATCAGGGTCAGCCCCAGGTACATCGGATTGCGTGTGAAGCGATAGACGCCCGTGGTCACGAGCGCCGTGGAGGGCCGGAACGGAATCACCGGCGTGCGCGCCAGAGTGAACGCGCCGAGTCCCGCAAACGAAAGCACGCTGCCGGCCAGGACCAGCGGAATCCCCAGGCGGCTCAGCAGCAGCGGCCGCAACGGCGCGATGGGCAGCCAGTGTTGCAGCGCAAGCGCTCCCAGCAGCGCCAACACAAACCAACCTGGCGGAACGATCCGACGCGCCCAAGCCATCAGCAGCCCTCAACGCGTAGCTAGGAAGAGACGATCTTCGCCTTGATCGACTCGTACTCGGCGTCGGTGATGAGCTTGGCATCCAGCAGCTGCTTGGCCTCCTGCAGCCGCTGCACCGAATCGCCCGCGCCTGCCGCACTCTGCCCCATCACACCGGAGGTCACCTGGATTCCCCCCGAGCGCGCGCGCAGTTCCTCGAGCTCGCGCACCCGACGTTTCTCGCGCCACGCCTGGTCCTGGCCCTGGCAGATGCGATACACCGACTGCGCCTGCTCCTTGCGCAGTCCCTTGAATTCGACCTGCTGCGCGCCCTGTGCCCCGAGCGAGGCCAGATCGGTCGCCCTGCCGGCGCGCAGCGCAAGGGTCGCACTCACGATGCCCACATGCAGCGTGACCTCCTCGAGGTCCTGCCAGCGGATCGTGGCGACATCGAAGCCGCCGAGCAGCTTGCGTGTCAGCACGATCAGCCGGCCGCTGCTGGCGGCGATGAGGATCCTGCGGTGGGTGAGCGCGAACAGCCGTCTTTGGATCGCCCAGGACTCGAGCGTCTCGCCGGGGATCAGCACCGAGCGCAGTTGCGCGAGAGGCTTAGCGGCTCCCGCCTCGTTCAAAGCACTTGCATCGCTCATGGCTCGCCTGCGTCTTACTTGTTCTTGGCGATCTCGGCGCGAAGCTCACGCAGCTTCGCCTTGATGATGCGCGCGTTCGCCGGTCCCATGCGGATCAGCAGTTTCTGCCCGGCCGAACGGCTTTCCAGGTTCGGGTCCGCGTACTCGTAGAACACCTTGGGTTGCACCACCTGGATCGGCGCGGGCACCTCGGGGGCCTGCAGCAGGTGATCGATCACCTGCACGAGCCGGTCGTTGAAGTACTTGCCCGGATAGCCCAGATCCTCGTAGGCCTGCTGGAACAAGGGATACAGGCGCTGGTAGATGACGGCGAGCGCCTTCACGTCGGTCTGCTGCGCCACATGCACCAGCGGCGCGTAACGCTGGAAGTTGGAATCGCCGAGGGAGGTGATCTCGCCCTGCGTCGAGACCACCGTCTGCCCGGGGGTCGGCTTCACCGGACGCAGGTCGACGGCCACCTTGCGCTGCGAGAGGTTGTCGACCGTCACGACCACATGCCGCACGATGTTCTGCGGCGAGAGAAACTGCTCGACCGGGGCGCGGCCGATGACGCCCGCCAGTGAATCGTGCACGACCTGGTCGCTGTCGTTCAGCGCCGGCAGGGCGGCAGTGTCGGGGCCTTGCGGAATCGGATTCTCGATCTGCCGCTCGATGTTGGCAGCCGGCGCCGGCGGCGCCGTGGCCGCCACGGTATGCACCGCCGGCTGGCGCGACTGATACCAGAACCAGCCGCCAAGAGCGACCGTGGCGAGCGCCAGCGCGCCGATGAGCCACGCCATCCTGCGCCGGGCCATGTCCTCGATGTCGTCTCCCCACATTGCAGGATCCTCAACTTGGCTTCAGGCCCGGTTGGCCTTGATCCGGTCATTTTACTACCCCTTGGGCTCGCGCGGCTGCCTTGATGTTGCGGGCTGACCGCAGCAGCGCCCCCGGCCGTCGCCCCGCGGCCCGCTCGCCATCGGCATGGCGCTCATACAGGAGCGCCGGCAGCTGTCGGCTGTATGCAGTGTGAATTCGTCGTTCGCCAACTCCTCGCCGGCCCCGCGCTGTGCTTCAATCATCGCATGCCCGCTTGCCTGCATCCGGCCGTCAGCAACTGGTTTGCGCACAATTTCGCTGCGCCCACCGCGGCGCAGCGCGAGGCGTGGCCTGCCATTGCCGGCAAGCGTCACGTCCTGATCGCAGCCCCCACCGGCTCGGGCAAGACGCTCGCGGCGTTTCTCGCGGTGATCGATGAGCTGGTGCGCGAGGGTATCGCCGCCGACGGGCTGCCCGATGAGACGCAGGTGGTGTACGTCTCCCCGCTCAAGGCGCTCTCCAACGACATCCACAGGAATCTCGAGGCGCCGCTGGCCGGCATCCGCGCCGAACTCGGCGCCCTCGGCCTGCCGCAGCTCGACATCCGCACCTTCGTACGCACCGGCGATACCCCGCAGAGCGAGCGCGCCGCGATGCGCAAGCGCCCGCCCCACATCGTGGTGACCACGCCCGAATCGCTCTACATCCTCATGGGCTCGCAGTCCGGTCGAGCGATGCTGGCGAGCACGCGCACGGTGATCGTGGATGAGATCCATGCCATGGTCGGCAGCAAGCGCGGCGTGCATCTGTCGCTCACCCTCGAGCGGCTCGAGGCCCTGGCGGGGCGGCGACTGACGCGCGTTGGCCTGTCGGCCACGCAGAAGCCCATCGAGGAGGTGGCGCGCTTTCTGGTCGGCACGCGCAACGCACGCCCCGATGGCGGCGCCGATTGCACCATCATCGATTGCGGCCACCTGCGCGAGCGCGACCTGCAGCTGGAAATCCCCGCCGCCCCGCTCGAAGCGGTGATGTCCGGGGAGGTGTGGATGCAGCTCTACGACCGCCTGGCGCAGCTGGTGCGCGAGCACCGCACCACGCTGGTGTTCGTCAACACCCGCCGCCAGGCGGAGCGCATCGCGCGCCACCTGTCCGAGCGCCTCGGCGAAGAGAACGTGACGGCGCATCACGGCAGCATGGCCAAGGAGTCGCGGCTGGATGCCGAGGCGCGCCTGAAGAGGGGCGAGCTGCGCGCGCTGGTGGCCACCGCATCGCTCGAGCTCGGCATCGACATCGGCGAGGTCGATCTGGTGTGCCAGGTGGCCTCGCCCCGCTCGATCGCCGCCTTCCTGCAGCGCGTCGGCCGCTCCGGCCACTCGCTCGGTGGCACGCCCAAGGGGCGCCTGTTCCCGCTCTCGCGCGATGACCTGGTCGAGTGCGCAGCTCTTCTCATCGCGGTGCGCGAAGGCGAGCTCGATCGACTCAGGATGCCGGCCAAGCCGCTCGATGTGCTGGCGCAGCAGATCGTCGCCGAGGTCGCATCGCTCGAGTGGGATGAGCAGGCGCTGTACGCACTCTTGCGCAACGCCTATCCGTACCGCGAGCTCACGCGCGCTGAGTTCGATGAAATCGTGCGCATGCTGGCGGAGGGCTACAGCACGCGCCGCGGCCGCCACGGTGCGCTCATCTACCACGACGCCGTCAATCACCGCGTGAAGGGGCGCCGCAGCGCGCGCCTCACCGCCATCACTTCCGGCGGCACGATTCCCGACAGCGCCGACTACCAGGTGATTCTCGAGCCGCAGTCGCAGTTGGTCGGCACCGTGAATGAGGACTTCGCGGTCGAGAGCCTGCAGGGCGACATCTTCCAGCTCGGCAACGTCTCCTACCGCATCCTGCGCGTGGAGGCCGGCAGGATCAGGGTCGAGGACGCGCGCGGCGAGCCGCCCTCGATCCCGTTCTGGCTCGGCGAGGCGCCCGGACGCACCGATGAGCTGTCGGCGAGCGTGTCGCGCCTGCGCGCAGACCTCGAGGCACAACTGGCACGGGGCATCGAACCTGCGACCGCGTGGCTCATCGCGCACTCGGGCATCGCCGTCCCCGCCGCCGTGCAGCTGGTCAGCTATCTGGCCGCCTCGCGCGCCGCACTCGGCGCGCTGCCCACCCAGGCGACGCTCATCTTCGAGCGCTTCTTCGATGAAGCCGGCGGCATGCAGCTCATCATCCACTCCCCCTTCGGCAGCCGCATCAACCGCGCCTGGGGTCTGAGCCTGCGCAAGCGCTTCTGCCGCTCGTTCAACTTCGAGCTGCAGGCGGCGGCGACCGAGGATGCCATCGTGCTGTCGCTGACCAGCGCCCACAGTTTCGAGCTCGGCGAGGTGGCGCGTTACCTGCATTCCAACACCGTGCGGCCGCTTTTGGTGCAGGCGCTGTGCGCGGCACCCATGTTCCCGGTGCGCTGGCGCTGGAGCGCCGCCATCGCACTCGCACTGCCGCGCTTTCGCGGCGGCCGGAAAGTGCCCGCGCCGCTGCAGCGCATGGCCGCCGAGGACCTGCTGCTGGCGGTGTTCCCCGACCAGGTGGCCTGCGCCGAGAACCTGCCCGGCGAGCTGGAAATCCCCGACCATCCGCTGGTGCGCCAGGCAATCGGCGACTGCCTGCAAGAGGCCATGGATATCGAGGGATTCGAGCGGCTGCTGCGGGCACTCGAGGGCGGCAGCATCACGGTGCTGGCGCGCGATCTGACCGAGCCCTCGCCGCTCGCGCTCGAGGTGCTCTCCGCCAGACCGTACGCGTTCCTCGACGATGCGCCGCTCGAGGAGCGGCGCACCCAGGCCGTCATGAGCCGCCGCTGGCTCGATCCGCAAAGTGCCGCCGACTTAGGCCAGCTCGACCCGCAGGCGATCGAGCGGGTGCGCGCCGAAGCGTGGCCCGATGCGAGCGATGCCGACCAGCTGCACGATGCGCTGCTGTGGCTCACCTTCTTCACCGAGGCGGAAGCGGCGCGCTCGCCTTGCTGGCCGCAGCTGCTCGCCGAGCTGTCCGCCCAGCGGCGCGTGACGAAGCTCGAGGCCGGCGCGCTGCGGCTGTGGGTCACTGCCGAACGGCTGCCGCTGTTTGAAGCGCTGTACGCCCAGGTGCGCTGCGAGCCTCCCGTGAGGACGCCGGGGCCACTTCAGAACGTCAGCGCGGAAACTGCACTCATCGAAGTGGTGCGCGGGCGCCTGGAGGGCGTAAGTCCCACCACCGCGCAGTCACTCGCCGCATCTTTGGGACTGCCCGAGCCAGGCATCGATGCGGCACTCGCGGCACTGCAGGCGGAAGGCTTCGCGATGCGCGGCCAGTTCACCGGCCAGGCGCTCGAGGCGAACGAGTGGTGCGAGCGACGACTGCTGGCGCGCATCCACCGCTACACGGTCAAGCGCCTGCGCGCGGAAATCGAGCCGGTCGCGGCGCGCGATTTCCTGCGCTTCCTGTTCGAGTGGCAGCGCGTCAGTGCGGCCGCCCGCATGGAAGGACCCGATGCGGTCGGCGCGATCCTCGCGCAGCTGGAGGGCTTCGAGGCGCCCGCGAGCGCCTGGGAAACCGAGGTGCTGCCCAACCGCATCTCAGAGTACGAGCCGGCCTGGCTCGATGAGCAGTGCCTGGCCGGGCGCTTCGTGTGGACACGTCTTGCGCCGCGACGCGCGGATCCGGAGCGCGGCGCCGCCCCGGTGCGCGCCACGCCGATCGTGCTCCTGGCGCGGCGCAACCTGCGCCTGTGGTCGGGCCTGACCGGTTCGGCCGACCCGCTGCAGCTGTCGGTGAGCGCGCAGCGCGTCGCCGCCCATCTTGACGGCCACGGTGCCTCGTTCTTCGATGAGATCGTCGCGGGTGCGGGTCTTTTGCCCTCGCAGACCGAGGAAGCGCTCGCGGAGCTCGTGGCGCTGGGAGTGGTGAACTCCGACAGCTTCGCGGGTTTGCGGGCACTGCTGGTCCCGGCCGATCGCCGCAAGCCGGCCATGGGCGGGCGGCGCCGGCGGCGCATCGCGCTGTTCGGCATGGACGCCGCCGGGCGCTGGTCGAAGATCGCGCGCCCGGAGGCGGCCGCATCGCCCGATCGTGAGCGCGAGGAGGAGATCATCGAGCACGTGGTGCGCACGCTGCTGCGGCGCTGGGGCGTGCTGTTCTGGCGCCTGCTGGCACGCGAGGCGGACTGGCTGCCGCCGTGGCGCGACCTTCTCATGTGCTGTCGGCGCCTCGAGGCGCGCGGCGAGATCCGCGGCGGACGCTTCGTCGAGGGGTTCAGCGGCGAGCAGTACGCAGCCCCCGAGGCCATCACGCTGCTGCGCGAGGCGCGTCGCAAGCCGCACGAGGGCCACTACCTATCCCTGTCGGGCGCGGATCCTTTGAACCTGGTCGGCATCCTGACACCCGGAGCGCGGCTGCCCTCACTCAGCGGCAACCGCCTGCTGTATCGGGATGGCGTGCCGGTCGCGCTGCTGGCAGGTGGCGAGGTCACTTTCCTCGTCGAACTGCCGCCACAGGAACAGTGGCAGGCGCGCAACCTGCTGTTGCGCCGCCACGTGCCGGCGCTGCTCGCGGACCTCGCCTAAATCATCCCGCGTGCACGGGCCTTAAGCGTGCGTCAGCTCTTCTTGTGCTCGTCCTGCCACTTCTTGACGGCCGCCATGGTGTTCTCGACGTGCTTGTCGGGATTCATGGCGGTGTAGGAATAGATGATCTTGCCGGTGGGTGCGATGACGTAGGAGGTGCGGTTGGCGTACTCCGGATGCGTCACCAGCACCGAGTCGTAAGCCTTCATGATGCTGCCGTCCGCATCTGAGGCCACTGCGAACTTGTTGCGGCACTCGCTCACCGAGAACTTGTCGAGCTTGTCGATCGGGTCGTGTGACACGCCGATGACGGTCGCGCCGAGTTGCTGGAACTTGGCCGTCGCCTCGGCGAAATCGTGCGCCTCGACCGTGCAGCCGGGCGTGAACGCCGCCGGATAAAAATACAGTACGACCGGTCCCTGCTTGAGCGCATCGCTCAGGGAGAACTTGAACTCCTTGCCGGCCAGCGTCGCCTGGGTATTGATGTCCGGCGCCTGGGTGCCGTCCGGCAGTGCGGCGTAGACCGGGATCGCAACAATGAGGGCCGTGGCAGCGGCAACGAGTGAGCGTCGCATGATCTTCTCCATGGGTGTTTCTTGAGGCGCTAAGCGCGCAGCATCATCGGACAACCCGCATCGTCACGCCAGTGGCCGCGCGCGGTCAGCGTTCCTTGGCATAGCCGACCAGCTCGACGTAGCCGCGCCCCGTCAGGCGCTTGGCGCCCCGCGTGCCGCTCACATCCACCGCACCCTCCCAGTAGGGCGGCCGCCCGGTAAGCTCCTGGTCGGCGAGCACCGGGCGCACCTCCAGGTCGAGCGCCAGCGCCGGCACGAGCAGGTGCCAGCGCGCCGGATAGCGCTCGCCGTGCGCGTTACGCCACTCACCGCTAACGGCAACGGCCACGTCTCGGTTGGCGAGCGGCCGTGCGGCACCGGAGGCTTCGACAAAGGTGCCGGCGCTGTGCGGATCCCGGCCCCCGTCCGTGGTGCGCAACGCATAGAACATGAGCGAGGAGCCATCCTCGAGCTGCAGCGCGAACCAGTCCCAGCCGGCCTGACGCAGCCCCAGGCTACCACTGCCCCATTCACGGTCGAGCCAGGCGAGGCCCGTGACGGCAAACGTCTGCCCGTCACGCACCAGCTGACCTTTCGCCTGAAGTCGCGGCACCGAGTAGTAGTAGCTCGCGGAACCCTCCTCGTCCGACTTGCGCGACAGCCCGGCCTGCCCGTTGAGAACCGGCGCCTGCAGCGGCACAAGTTCGAGTTGTATCGCATAGCCGGGCTCCGCCGCGCTCAGCGTCCAGGAAGCGGCAGGCGCTGCGGGCGCGGCGCCCGCTTCGCTCAGCGACCAGTCATCGAGCCACACCCGAAACGGTGCCGCCTGCGCGCCGGCAAGACCGAGCGCGCCACGCTCGAGTTTCTGCGAGAAGCGGAAGCGTGCGCGCGCGGCATCCGTTATCGCAAAGTGCGCCATGTAGATCTCCCGCGCGCGCCAGGCGGAGGCTCCCGCCGCAGCGGGCTGCGGCGGCGCGAGCGCGAAGCGGAAAAACGTCAGCTCGAACCCGAAGCGTTCACCGCTCGCCGCGTCGAGATTGCCGGTGACGTACCACCACTCCTGCCGGAAGGACGGATGCGGTCCGTGATCCTGCGGGAACACGATCGGCACGCCCGCGTGCGCCTGCGCAAATCCCGGTGCGGCGGGGGACAGCGCGCCCACTCCCGCCGGCGGCGCCGCCAGCGCGCTGATCGAAATCGAAACCAGCGCGCCCGCGAGGGCTGTGAGCCGTGCCGCGCGTGTGCCCCGCCCCCGCATCACTCTTCCCGCAGGCCGCTCGCGAGCGGCAGGCGGGCGCTGCGCCACGCCGGGTACGCGGCCGCCGCCAGCGCCGCGGCCAGGGCGAGCCAGAGCGCGTGGCTGAACTGCGTGACGCTCAGGTGCAGCTGGATCTGCCAGCCGAAGGCGCGTCGGTTGATGACCTCGGTGAGCACGAGCGCGGTGAGCAGTCCCGCCGGGATGGCCGCCAGCAGCGCCGCAAGACCCATGAAGGTGGTCTGTGCCATGACCAGCAGCGCGGTCGACCTCGGTGTCAGCCCGAGCGTGCGCAGCAGCGCAAGCTCGCGCGAGCGGGTCAGCTCCCAGGCCAACAGCGCGCTCAGCAGGCCGACCGCCGCCACGCCCGCGGCCAGCCAGTAAAGCACGCGGGTGATGACGAAGGTGCGCTCGAAGATGCGCATCGACAGGGCGCGGATCTCGCCGCTGGAGCGGATCAGCAGTGCCTGGCGGCCGCGCACCGCCGCGCGCAGCGCGCTCACGGTCGCGGCCGGCTCGACGCCGGGGGCCAGGTAGAGGCCGAGGGCGGCGATGCCCTCATCGTGCCAGAGCCGCCGGTAGGTGGTGAGATCCATGAGCACCTCGCCGCGCTCGTTGCCGTATTCGCGATAGACACCGGACACGGTAAAAGCGCGCGGACCTGCCGCGGTGGTAAGCGCGAGCGTGCCTCTGGGTGCAAGTCCCAGGCGCCAGGCGAGCGGCTCGGAGATCAGCACCGCGCCGTTCAGGAACTGCGGCCACGCCCGCGCGGCATCGCCCTGCGTCAGGACGAAGCCCGCGTAACTTTCCGGCAGCAGCCTGACCGCATCCAGTTCCACGGGCCCCCGCGCCGAGCCCACCGTGACCCGCCGCGCCTCGCTGTGGCCGCGCACGCCGGGCACCCCCAGCAGCGAGCGGATGACCTCAGGATCGAGGCGCCGCTCCAGGCTGTCCGTCACGCCGGGGGCACTGACGTAGACGTCTGCGCGCATGGTCTGCACCAGCCACTCGCGCAGCGACTCGCGAAAGCTCTCGACCATCACGGCCACGCCGATCATGGCGGTGAGCGCCATCCCGAGCGCCGCGACGGCCACGCCGGTGCGACTGAGCGAGGCGGCCACGTCCGCAAAGGCGAGGCGCGCGACGGGGCTCACCGTTGCGCTCACACGCGCGAGCACCTGGGCCAGCGCGTGCAGACACGCGGGGGTGAGCGCCGCGACGGACAGCAGCAGCATGAAGAGCGCCGCGAAGCCTGCCAGGAGGCTGCGGCTCGAGGCGGCGACGGTGAGGGCCGCGCCGAGGGCGAGCAGCGCGCTGACCCCGATGAGCGCCCGCGCCAGCCTGAGCGAGCGGCGCTCGAGCACCGAGCGCGCGAGCGAGAGCTGCGGGGTGCTGGCGGCAACCTCGAGTGCCGGCAGGAGAGCTGCGGCGAGCGCGGTGGCAAGTCCTGCGCACCCCGCCTTGATGAGAACGCCCGCCGGTACGCTCACCTCGTTCACCGCGACCACGAAATAAAGATCGTTGATGGTCTGCGACACGAGTCCCACCAGCGCGCGGCCGATCGCAAGCCCGAGCAGCACCCCGCAGCACGCCCCGACGATACCGAGCACCGCCGCCTCGCTGAGTACGATGCCGAGCACCTCGCCGCGCGTGGCCCCGAGCGCCCGCAGCACCCCGATGAGGGTGCGACGCTGCAGCACCGCGAAGCTCACCGCCCCGTAGATGAGAAACATCCCGACCAGCAGTGCGAGCAGGCTCATGGCCTTGAGGTTGGTCGTGAACGCATCCGTCATCGCGAAGGTCTCGCGGGCGCTCGCGCGCGTGGACTGCACCTCAAGGTCCTGGGGCAAAAGCGCGGCGAGGCGCCTCAGTAGCGCCGCACCTGATGCGCCCTGAGGCAGCCGCAGGTCGATGCGCGACAGTCGCCCGACCGAGCCCAGCCATTCCTGCGCCTGTACGATGTCGGTGAGGATCAGCCCGTCGAAGCCTGGCCCGGCATCGGCGAGGCGCACGATGAGGATGGCCGGATGCTTCACCCCACCGATAGTGAGTTCCACCTCGCCGGTCGGACCGATGCCAAGCGCATCGGCCGTGGCCGCACTCATGATCACGCTGCCCGGCTTCGTGAACCAGTCGCGCGCCTCATCGGCGCCATGCAGCGCGAGTGCCGGCGCACCCTCGCCCGCATCCTGAAGCTCGGCGCTCGCGAATGGGTCGATGCCGATCAGCTGCATGACGCGTCCGCCTGCGGTGAGGTAGCCCTGCACCACCGGCGCGAGCGCCACGGCCGCATCGGCTGTCTTGAGCGGGTGCGTGCGCAGGCGCACGTACAGCGCCTCGTCGATCCCCTGCGGGCCGCCGGTGATCTGATGGGTCGCGGGCCCGTTCACCGCGGCCAGGGAAAGCTCGAAGGCACGCCGCGCGCTCGCGGTGGCGATGTCGACCGCCACGATGGTGCCGACGCCTAAGGTCAGACCCACCAGCGCCAGCGCCAGTTGCGCCGGGTGGCGCAGCAGGTGCCGCAGGCTCGCCGCACGCAGCGCGCTCATCAGGCCCGCGGCGCCATCGCGCGACGCTCGCTCAGGCGCCCGTCGCGCAGTTCCAGCACCCGGTCGGCCCGTGCCGCCAGAGCCTCATCGTGGGTGACGATCAGGAGCGTGGCGCCGCGCTCGTGCGCCAGCGAGAGCATCAGCGGCAGCACCTCGCGCGCGGTCTGCTCGTCGAGATTGCCGGTCGGCTCATCCGCCAGCAGCAGTTTTGGCCCGTGCACCAGCGCCCGGGCGATGGCCACCCGCTGCTGCTCACCGCCCGACAGCTGATCGATGGCGCTGTGGGCGCGTTCGGCCAGCCCGACCGCGGCGAGGGCGGCGAGGCTCCTGGCACGGGCCGGCGCGCCGCGCAGGCCGTTCAGCTCGAGCACCAGGCGCACGTTCTCCGCCACGTCCAGAGTCGGGATCAGGTTGAAGAACTGGTAGACGAAGCCGATATGCGCGCGCCGGAACAGCGTGCGCGCCGGCTCACCGAGCGCGCTCACCTCGAGTCCCTCGATGCGCACCGAGCCGCGGTCGGCGCGGTCGATGCCGCTGATGAGGTTGAGCAGCGTCGACTTGCCCGAGCCGCTGCGTCCCATGATCGCAACGGTCTGCCCGGCGCCGACCTGCACATCCAGCCCCTCGAGAACGCGATGCGCGCGATCCCCCTCGCGGAAGCTCTTGGCAAGTCCCTCGATCTTCAGCACGCGCGACTCCTATCGGCTGGCGAAGCGCATTGTAGAAACATCGCGCCTTAGGCACTGTACCAAGCACCATGCCCGCAACAGAATGGAGCCTGCTGACGACGCTGCCGGATCTGCCCTCGGCGCGATCGCTCGCCGAGATCCTCGGCACGGAGGGCATTGCCGTGCGGGTCATGTCGGATGCCGGCGTGCTCGGGCAGGCGGCGCCCTCGCGCCTCTACGTCGATGCGGCGCAGCTGCAGCGCGCGAGGCTGTCCCTCGCGCAGCGCCAGTTCAGCGACGAGGAGCTCGCCTCGCTCGCCGCCGGCCAGCCGCCGCCGGAAGATTGAGACCTTAAGCGCGAGGCTGCGACCATGCTCACCGTCCATCACCTGAACAACTCGCGCTCGCACAGAATTCTGTGGCTGCTCGAGGAGCTCGGCTGCGAGTACGAGGTCAAGCGCTACGCGCGCGACCCGCGCACCCTGCTCGCCCCGCCGCAGCTGCGCACCGTGCATCCGCTCGGCAAGTCCCCGCTGCTCACCGACGGGGAGCGCACGCTCGCCGAATCGGGCGCCATCATCGAGTACCTGCTCGACACCTACGGGCAGGGCCGCCTGCGCCCGGCGCCGGGCAGCGAGGCGCGCCTGCGCTACAACTACTGGCTGCACTACGCGGAAGGATCGGCCATGCCGCCGCTGTTGCTCAAGCTTGTGTTCCAGCGCCTCCCCAAAGGACCCGTGCCCGCCCTGCTGCGCCCCATCGTCAGGACTATCGCCGCACGCGCCCAGGAGCGCTTCATCGACCCGCAGCTGAAGACCCACATCGCCTACTGGGAGGAAGAACTCACGCGCTTCACCTGGTTTGCCGGGGAGGAGTTCTCGGCGGCCGATATCCAGATGAGCTTCCCGGTGGCGGCGGCCACCGCCCGCTCCGGAGTGGCCCTGGGCGAGAAGCTCCGCGCCTTCAGCACCCGCATTCAGGCGCGCGCGGCGTATCAGCGCGCCCTCGAGCGCGGCGGCCCCTTTGAGCTGTCCGGCTAGCCGCAAAGCGCGGATCGCCCGCCTCGGCAACCCCCGCGCGACGCTCGCAACAGCCTGACTGGCACCGCCGCGCCCGATCAGCGACACTGCGCACCCGCTGCGGTCCCCCAAGCTGTGCCGTGCACGGCCCGCATGCCTTCGAAGGGTAGCCAATGACATTGCCAGGCCGCAGCCGCAGCTTCCTCATCGCCAGCACGGTTGCCGTGCTCGTCGCGGGCGCCTCGCTCGCGCAGACGCCGCCGCCCGCATCCGGCGCCCCTGCAGCCAGCACCCCCGCCCCGGCCGCGGCGAAGAAGCCCGCCGCGAAGGGCGGCGACAGCAAGGCCAGCGAGAAGAGCGCGGCCAGCTACAGTCTGGGCGTGTCGATGGGCGAGCAGCTCAAGGCCAGCGGGGTCGGCAGTGATCAGGTGAGCCCCGAGCGCCTCGGCCAGGGCGTGCGCGATGCGCTCGCCGGCAAGGCGAAGCTGACCGACGCGGATCGCACCAACATCAGTAATCTGGTGAAGAACGCGCACGAGCAGGCGGGCGATGTGAATCACCGCGCGGCGGCCAAGTTCCTCGCCGAGAACGCCAAGAAGCCCGACATCGTCACCACCGCGAGCGGCCTGCAGTACAAGGTGATCAGCCCCGGCAGCGGCGATTCGCCCAAGGGCAGCGATGAAGTCGTGGTCAACTACCGCGGCTCGCTGCTCGATGGCACCGAATTCGACAGCAGCTACAAGCGCGGCCAGGCGGCCACCTTCCAGGTGAACCGCATCATCCCGGGCTGGACCGAGGCGCTGCAGCTGATGAAGCCGGGTGCGAAGTATCAGCTGTTCATTCCGCCGCAGCTCGCCTACGACCTGCGCTCCCCGCCGCCGATCCCGCCCGGCTCGATGCTCATCTTCGATGTCGAGCTGATCAGCGTCAAAGCACCCGCGCCGCCGGCCAGCGCGCAGCCGCCGGGCGGCGCACCGCAGGCGCCGAGCTCCCCGCCCGCTGCGCAGCCGAAGTAAGCGCGGTCAGCCCGCGGCGTTGGCACCGGGGGAAAAGCGCATCGGCTTGGTGACCCCGAGCCGGGTCAGCTCGCGCAGCACCCCGTCGGCGAGGGAGTCGAAGGCCGCGCGCTCGAACAGCGGGGCCGCCGACCAGTCGTAAGCCCACGGCTGCGCGGCGCGAAACGCCTCCGGCTCATCGACGTAGCGCGGGATGACGTGCGCGTGCAGCGCCGGATCCTGGTTGCCGAAGATGGCGTAGTTGATGCGCGCAGCGCCGGTCACCTTCAACAGCGCATCGCCCAGGCGCGACATGTCCGACAGGAAGGCGATACGCTCGTGGGCGCCGAGGGCATTCAGGTTCGGCACCACCGGGTCGGGCAGCAACAGCGCATAGCCGCGCACGAACTGGCGCTTGCCGAACACCGCCCAGCCTGAGAAAAGCCGTGCGATCACCCGCGGATCGCGGCCCGCGCGGGCGGCGATGACCTGGGCATGGATGGCGGTCAGGCTCTCGGTATCTTCGTTCTTCATGTCGTGCCTGGCGAGCGGAACACGAAATATACCGCAGCGAGGAGGCAAAACCCCGCCCACAGGTAGTCGAGCTTCAGGGGCTTGTGCATGTACAGCACCACGAAGGGCACGAATACGCCGAGGGTGATCACTTCCTGGAGGATCTTCAGCTGCGGCAGTGTCAGCTGTGTGTAGCCGATGCGGTTGCCCGGCACCTGCAGCAGGTACTCGAAGAAGGCGATGCCCCAGCTGACTGCCGCCGCGACGTACCAGGGGCGCGCGGCGAGGTTCTTCAGATGTGCATACCAGGCGAAGGTCATGAAGACATTGGAACCGATGAGCAGAAGCGTCGCGGAAACGACCGGGCGCATGTTTCTCAAACTCCTCAGCAGGTGATCCCCAGTTGCCGCAGCCCGGCGACGGTAGGCGCAAACTCCTCGTGCACGATGCCATGCCAGCCGCGGGCCCGGGCGCCCGCGATGTTATCCGCACGATCGTCGATGAACACCGTCTCGGCCGGGGTGAGTGCAAAGCGCCGCTCGGCCTCGCTGTAGATGCCCGCGTGCGGCTTCATGACTCCGGCAAGATACGACAGCAGCACGCCGTGCCCGACGCCGTGCAGGCGGTATTCGCGCGACAGGTGCGACCAGTGCAGGTCGCCGATGTTGGACAGCAGATACACCCGGTGGTGCTCGCTCAGGCGGTGGGCGAGATCGATCATCTGCGCATCCGGCACGAACATGTCCAGCCACTTCGCCTGCACGTCCTCGAGCGCAACCGGTGCGCGCGCGAGGCCCGCGATCCGCTCGAGCAGGCCGCGACCGCACAGCCGCCCGGTCTCGTGATCCTCGAGGCGGATGCTGCGCATCAGCGTGTCGCGATCGGGCGCGGCTGCACCGTGCTGGCCGAGAAACTGCAGCAGCGGGCGGTAGTTCATGCGCATCAGCACCCAGCCGATGTCGAATACGACAGTGCGGATCGGGGCTGGCCTCCTCACGGCGACGACCACACGGCGCCGCTGTCGCCGCGCTGGGCGTTGACGGCCACCACCGTTGCGCGCGGAAAGAAATTGAAATCCGTGGCACAGGCCCAGGTGTAGGCCCCCATGGCGCGGCCGATGACCAGGTCGCCGATCTTCAGTGGCGGCAGCATGAGGTTTTCGGCGATCACATCGATGCTGTCGCAGGTGGGGCCGGCGAGCACCGAGGGCAGCCGCTCTGCGCCTGCGCGCAGCGGCTCGACCGGGTAACGCGCGTGATCGAACAGCTGCCCGCTGTAAGAGCCGTACATGCCGTCATCGAGGTAGTACCACCAGTGCCCTTCGCGCCGCGCGCGCCCCATGACCGTCGCCACGCCGAGCGCGCAGGGGCCGACGATGTAGCGGCCCGGCTCGGCGATCACGCGCACGCGCGCGGGGAGCTTGGCGAGCGCGGCACGCAGCGGCGCGCACCAGCGGGAAATCTCCTGCACCGGCTGCAGGTAGTCGATGGGAAACCCGCCGCCGATGTCGAGCGTGTCGAAGCGCCCAAGCTTCTCGCGGCGCGCCGCGGCCATCAGTTTCGCGCACGCCTGCACCGCCTCGACGTGCCTGCCGGCGTCGGGCGTCTGCGAGCCGGCGTGGAAGGAAAGTCCCCGCACCGGCACGCCCAGCTGCGCGGCGAAGCGCGCGAGCGGCAGCAACTCCTCCGGGTCGCAGCCGAACTTGCGCGACAGGTCGACCATCGCGCCGGGGCTGCGCACCGAGATGCGCAGCAGCAGCTGCGCTTGGCCCTTCAGGCGCGCGAATTTCTTCACCTCATCGGGATTGTCGGCGACAAACAGCCGCACCCCGAACTGCAGGGCGTTGGCGATATCCTCGGGGCGCTTGATCGGATGGGTGTGGATGCAGCGCGCGGCCGGGACGCCGAGCCGCTGCGCCAGCTGCACTTCCCCGGTGGTGGCGAGATCCAGAAAGCCGCCTTGCGCGATGACCGTCTGCACCACCGCCGCATGCGGCATGGGTTTGAGTGCGTAGTGCAGAGCGACGCCCGGCAGTGCGCGCTGCAGTTTGCGAAACTGCACCCGTACGCGCTCGCAGTCGAGGATCAGCAGCGGCGAGCCGAACTGGCCGACCAGGCGGCGCACCTCGGTGGGCTGGAACGGATCGATGAATCGCCTCGTGCGGCGGGCCGGAGAACTCAAGGCAGTATAGCCGCGGTGCCTGTGCCGTCATCGTTCTCGGCCACGCTGGTCGCGGCGCGCAGCAGCCGATCGCGCACCGCGTCCCACTGCTCACCGTCGGGCACCGCCTGCACCAGAATGCGCTGGCAGCCGGCCTTGTCCAGGGTGCGCAGGTTGTTGTAGAGCTCGCGCGCGAAGCCATCGGGGCGGCGCCCGGCGTTGATCCAGGTGACGTACTTGTGCGCCCGCAGCGGCAGGCGCTGCGCGAGCACCGCCACGCGCTTGCCGCCGGCGGAGGCCAGATCCGCCTGCGCGTCGATCTCGCCCGCCGGCACGACGGTCATCGGAATCGCCGGCGCGTAGTGCTTCGGCGTGCTGCCCGGCACCCGCGGGGAGGCGAGATCCGCCCCCATCAGCACTTCTCCCACGACGGCGCGGATCTGCGCCGCGGTGATGCTGCCGGGGCGCAGCAGGCGCACCTCCGCGCCCTCGAACGACACGATCGTCGACTCGAGCCCGATCTGGCATTCCCCGCCATCGAGGATCACCCGCACGGTCTCACCGAACTCCTCGCGCACGTGCTCGGCGCGCGTCGGGGACAGGCGGCCGTAGCGGTTGGCGGAGGGTGCCGCCAGGCCGCCGCCGAACGCGGTCAGCAGCTGCTGCGCCATCGGATGCGCCGGCACGCGGATCCCGATCGTGTCCTGGCCACCGGTGATCACGTCATGCACGGTGGCCGCGCGCGGCATCACCATGGTCAGCGCTCCGGGCCAGAACGCCTCTGCCAGGCGCGTCGCGCTCTCGGGCACCTCGCGCACCCAGCGATGCAGGAAGCGCGGGCTGTCCAGGTGCACGATGACCGGGTGATCGGCCGGGCGTCCCTTGACCTCGAAGATCTTGGCCACGGCCGCAGGATTCTGCGCGTTGGCGCCGAGCCCGTAGACCGTTTCGGTCGGGAAAGCCACGAGCTCCCCGTCGCGCAGCGCCTGCACGGCAGTTTCGATCTCAACCTGGGTGGCTCTGACGACACGTACCATAGCTGGAGGGAATTCTAGCAAGCCGGCGCGACAACGCTCCGGCGTGTGGCGCGAAAGCATCATTACGTCATAACCGGCACTGAGGCGACACCGTCGCAGTGCGCCGACGCGCACGGCAGCGCGCCTTCAGGCGCGTAACTTAACCCTTACTCGAGCGCGTGACGCTCCCAGCCGCTCGGGGTGCGCGTCAACTCGTAGGCGGGCCAGTAGTGCTTGTCAAGCTTCAGGGTGATCACTTCCGGTGCGTTGTTCCAGGTGATCGTCTTCAGGCGCAGCGAAGCGCGATCCGGGCGCCCGGTCACGACCTTGAGGAAGGTATCCAGATCGGGCGTGGGAACTCCGTCGACTTCGACGATGCGCCGGCCCGGGTACAGGCCATAGCGCGTGGCGGGTGATCCGTAGGCGAAAAATCCGACATATACGCCGACCGGGGCAATGCCCCGCTGCACGCTCATGGCCCGGTGCGGGGCCTGCAGCGAAGCTCCCGCCCACTCCACCAGCCGATCGATGTCGGTGCCCGGCAGATCCGCCGTGGCAACCTCGAGTGTCAGTTCCGACTGGCCGCGCCACACGGTGACCTTCACGCGCTCCTTGTCGGCGGCGGCGCGCTCGACTTCGCGAAAGCGCGTGACCACCTGCCCGTCGATGGCGAGCAAGAGGTCGCCCTGCTGCAGGCTCTGTGCGGCCGGCGAGCCGCCCACCATGCGTACTACGGTCAGCGCCTGGCGCCGGGTCGGGGTGTGCTGCGCCAGGCGCTGCGTCCACGCATCCGACAATCCGATCTGGCGCGCGCCGGCGAGCGGCAGTGGGCTAAGCTCGACCTCGAGTGAGTGCAGGTCACGGTGAGTACGCACCCGATCGATCATGTCGGCCACCAGATCGATCGGCACGCCGCGGCTGTCCTGGGCGATCTCGCGGCCGTTGTCGTAGGCGAAGCTCGACCAGGTGCCGAGCACGTTGCCGCTCTTGTCGGCGAGCACGCCGTCGAACTCGGACGGCGGGTTGACCAGCTGCACGGTCTCGATGTTGCTGTCGCGGAAGCGCATGGTGCGCGAGAGCGGCAGCTCGAGCGGGTCGATGCTCGCGATCTCGGTGCTGCGCGAGTGCATCTGGCTGTCGCCGCCGAGTCCCACCACCCACAGCGGCTCCCCCGCGCTGAGCTCGCGCGGGGTGAGTTTGGCCGAGCGCACCGGCGTGTTGCCGATGAGCGCCGGGTCATAGGCCACCACCGCATAGTTGTGCAGCGGATGCACGTACACCACGCGCCCCGGTACCTGCACGGTGCCGGCAAACGTCACCGTCACATCGCCGATGGCCACCGGCACGGTATTGCGGTCCACCACGACCAGCCCGCGCTGCGCATCCACCACGATTCCGGTGCCGTGGTAGTTGCGCTCGGTGATGCCCGACACCGAGTACGGCATGTCGAAGGTCACCATCGCCAGCGAAGGCGCGAGCGCATTCATTCTCGGATCGGAGAACTGCGGGAACGCGGTCGAGTTCACCGGCACCGGTGTGGGCGGCGGCCCGGCCGCAAGATCGGTACAGTCCCACAGGCCCGCCGCGTCGTTGCGGTCGCAGTGGTGCGCGGGGAACCACAGGCGATCCATACGGATGGCGCGCAGATCCGTGTTGTTGGGATCATCGATGGCCAGGTAGCGCACGGTGGCGTGATCGCCGTTGCCCAGCTGCGCGATGCCCGTCTCGAAGTCCTTGAGCGTGTCGGTCCTGCTGCCGTTGAGCGTGAGGATCACCGCACCGCGCGGAATGCCGGCGGCGCTGAACACGTAACCGGGATTGGCGACATACACCCCGCGCACCGGCAGGTTGAACTGGCGCGCCTGCTGGTAGGAGAGCGTATGCACCACCACGTCGCCGAACTCCGCGTAGGCGCTCGGGGTGATCGCGTGCAGATCCCCGACCGGCAGCTTCGCCGAGACCAGCTTGCCGCCGCGCTCGAGCTCCACCTCCACCTCTGCCCCGACGGAGGAGTCGAGCACCTCTTCGAGCGGCTCGAACTGCGCCACGTAGTGCCCGTTCAGGCGCAGCAGGATGTCGCCGGGCTCGAGCACGTGCTCGCTCGGGGATCCGGGCAGCACCTCGGTGACCACGAGCATCCCGGTGTAACGCGGGAAGCCCTTGCGCACCGCCGCTTCGGTGCCCGCATCGAGCCCCAGCCGTTCCAGCTCGTCGTACGGCATGTAGTTGAAGACCGTGTACACGGTGCCGCGCGGCACGGGCTTGCCCGCCTGGATGAGGGTCAGGGCGCGCCGTACCCGCCCGAGCGGCAGGTAAAAGCTCGAGGCCGCCCCGCTCGCCCCCCCGGCATTGAGCGCCACGACCCGCCCGCGGATGTCGATGACCGGTGAGCCGGAGGAGCCGCCGGAGGTGCCGGAGGCGGCCTGCAGATAGAAGGTGTTGAAGTCGTTGTACTTGGCCACCCCGTATTCGGGGGCATCGCGGTCCAGACGGGCGAGCGTGCCGGCGAGGATCGCGAGCTGCTCGCCGGCGTTGTTGCCGACCACGCGGATCTCACGGCCGATCTGCGCCCCTTCCGGATACAGCGGCAGCGCCACCGGCTTGATGAAGCGCAGCTTCTTCGGGTCGTAGTGGTACAGCCCGAAGTCATGCACCGGGTCGCGGTAGACCGGGTACAGCTGCACTTCCTCGCGGTTGAGGAAGGTCGCTTCCGCGGTGACCGGGCCCGGGGTGACGACGTGACGGTTGGTGAGGATCAGGCCGCGCTCGGCGTCGACCACGAAACCGGTCGCCTGCGCGGTCGTGTTCCACTCGGTGTCGAAGGCGCGGGTCGAGTCGACATCGATCGACACGACGCTGCCGGCGATACGCTCGAGCGTCTCCGCCCAGTCGGGATTGCCCTCGATCGCAGCGGCCTGCTGCGCGGCCGGGCTGGGCGCTGTTTCCGCGGGCGCCGGAGCCTGCGCGGCCGGCGGGTTGGGCGGGCCCTGGGACGAGGGCTGCGGTACGGCCGCGGACGGGGTCGCGGGCGTACCGGCGGCGGTCAGTGGGCCGGCTGCCTGGCACAGGCTAAGCGAACACAGCAGCAGGCACAGCCACGCGGGCGCCAGATATCGCATCAAAGATGTTTCCTCAGCGGCCGAGCAGCACGAGCAGCCATACCGCGCTCAGCAGCACGAAGGACATGAATACCGCGGCGGAGCCGATGTCCTTGGCCAGTCCCGCCAGCGCATGCCGCTCGAAGCCGATGCGGTCGACGGTCGCCTCGATGGCGCTGTTGAGCAGTTCCACGATCAGGATCAGCAGCATCGGAGCCACCAGCAGCGCGCGCTGCACCCCGCCGTGTCCGAGCCACAACCCAAGCGGTATGACGATCACCGCCAGTGCGAGTTCCTGGCGAAACGCCGCCTCCTCGCGGAACGCCCCGATCAGGCCGTTCACGCTCGAAGTCACGGCCCGCAATACGCGGGTCAGCCCGCGGGGCTTGTAACGGTCTACGGCTGCGCTGTCGGCTTCCATGTGAGATCCAGTTGCCTGGCCGCCCGCACGTCATCGAGGCGGCGCACCGGCATGGTATGCGGTGCGCTGGTCACGCGCCCGGGTTCCTGCTCGGCTTCCTTCTGAATCTGTGACAGGGCCGTCACGAAGGCATCCAGGACATCCTTGCTCTCCGTCTCGGTGGGCTCGATCAGCAGGCACTCCGGCACCAGCAGCGGGAAGTAGGTGGTCGGGGCATGAAACCCGTAGTCCAGCAGGCGCTTGGCGAAATCCATGGCGGTCACGTCCAGCTCGCGTGCCTGGCGCTTCAGGGTGATGATGAACTCGTGGCTGGCACGGCGCTTCGGGTAGGCGGCATCGAAGCCGGCCTGCTGCAGGCGCTTCAGCAGGTAGTTGGCATTGAGCGTGGCGTACTCGCCCACCGCCCGCATGCCCGCGCGCCCGAGCAGGCGCATGTAGATGTAGGCGCGCAGCAGCACGCCGGCGTTGCCCATGAACGCCGACAGCCGGCCGATCGAGTGCGGCAGGTCCGCCTCCGTCAGCCAGCGGTAGCGCTCGCCCTCCCTGCCGACCAGCGGTATCGGCAGATACGGCAGCAGGCGCGCACCGACCCCGACCGCCCCGGCCCCGGGGCCCCCGCCGCCGTGCGGCGTGGAGAAAGTCTTGTGCAGGTTCATGTGCATGACATCGAAGCCCATGTCGCCGGGGCGCACCTTGCCGAGGATGGCGTTGAGATTGGCGCCGTCGTAATAAAGAAGCCCGCCCGCCTCGTGCACGATGCGCGCCACTTCCACGATGTGCCGCTCGAAGACGCCGAGCGTTGAGGGGTTGGTGAGCATGATGCCGGCGGTGTGGGGACCGACCACCGCCTGCAGGGCGGCGAGCTCCACATCGCCCTGCGCGTCGACCGGGATCTCGCGCACCACGCAGCCGCACATGGTGGCGGTGGCAGGATTGGTGCCGTGAGCCGCCTCCGGCACGATGATCTCGTTGCGCGCCAGATCGCCGCGTGCGCGGTGATAGGCGCGGATCATGGCGACGCCTGCGAACTCCCCGTGCGCGCCGGCCATGGGACTCAAGGCCACCCCTTCCATGCCGGTGACCGCCTTCAGCATCTCCTGCAGCTCGTACAGGCAGCTGAGAAACCCCTGTCCCTGGCTCTCCGGGGCGAGCGGATGGCGGCTCAGGAACTCCGGCAGCATGGCGTACTGATTGCAGGCCTTGGGGTTGTACTTCATCGTGCACGAGCCGAGCGGGTAGAAATGCGTGTCGATGGAGAAATTCAGCTGCGACAGGCGGGTGAAGTGGCGCACTGCCTCCAGCTCGCCGACCTCGGGAAGCTCGGGCGCACGCCGGCGGCGCAGGCTCGCCGGCAGGTCGCTGAGCGCTGCCGCGCCCGGATCGCGCGGCCACTGGTCGCTCGCCCCGCGCCCCGGGTGCGAGTACTCGAAGATGACTTTCTCACGTGATGGCATGAAGCACCTTCAGGCGGCGCGCGCGCCGGCCAGCGCCTCGCCAAGCGCTGAACGGTATCGATCGATGTCGGCGCTGCTCTTGGTCTCGGTGGCGCACACCAGCAGCGCGTGGCCGAGTTCGGGATAGTAAGGGGTGAGGTCGAGGCCGCCGGTGATGCCGCGGGCACTGAGCGCCTTGAGCACCGGCGCCACCGCACGATCGAGCTGCAGCACGGCCTCGTGAAAGTACGGGCCGGCAAAGGCCAGCCGCACGCCCGGCAGCCGGGTGAGCGCTGCCACGAGCTCGCGGCAGCGCGCGTGGGCGGCGGCGGCCGTGCGCTCAAGTCCCTGCGGACCCATGAGCGAGAGGTAGATGGTCGCCGCCGTCACCAGCAGGCCCTGGTTGGTGCAGATGTTGGAAGTCGCCTTGGCGCGGCGGATATGCTGCTCGCGCGCCTGCAGGGTGAGCGTGAAGCCCTGCTGCCCTGCGGTGTCGAGCGTGCGCCCGACGATGCGACCGGGCATCTGGCGCACGTGCTCGGTGCGCGTGCTCATGAAACCGAGGTACGGGCCACCGCCCGAGAGCGGCACGCCGAGCGGCTGGCCTTCGCCGACGGCGATGTCCGCGCCGCGCGCACCCCACTCCCCGGGCGGCTTCAGCAGCGCAAGAGAGGTCGGATTGACGACCGCGATCACGAGCGCCGCGTGCGAGTGCGCCCAGTCGGTGAGCGCATCCACCTCCTCCAGCCGCCCGAAGAAGTTGGGCTGCTGGATGATGAGCGCGGTAATGTCCTCGGCGTCGTAGCGGGCGAGAGCGGAAAAGTCGACCCCGCCATCCTGGGCGCGGTACGGCAGCTCCTCGAACTTCAGTCCCTGGTTGGAGGCGGCCGCGAGCGCCACCCGCCGATAGTGCGGATGCACGCCTGCCGGCACGAGAATGCGCGCGGAACTGGACTTGCGGTTGGCGCGCACCGCCATCAGCGCCGCCTCCGCCATGGCCGAAGCGCCGTCGTACAGCGAGGCATTGGCGATCGACATGCCGGTGAGGCGCGCGATCATGGTCTGGAACTCGTAGATCAGCTGCAGCGTGCCCTGGCTGGCTTCGGCCTGATAGGGCGTGTAGGCGCTGTAGAACTCCCCGCGCGTGGTGATGGCCCACACGGCGGCCGGAATGTGGTGCTCGTAGGCCCCGGCGCCTAAGAAACTCAGGGCGATGCCGTCGGCGCGCGCACGCTCGCTCATGTGGCGGCCGATCTCCATCTCATTGAGCTCCTCGGGAACCCCGGCCAGCGCCCTGACGCGCAGCTGCGGCGGGATCTCATCGAACAGGTCCTCGATGCGTTTCACCCCGATGGCTTCCAGCATCGCGGCGACGTCCGCCTCGGTGTGGGGAATGAAGGCCATCAGCCGCCCTCCGCGTCGAGTACTTTTCGGTAATCCGCCGGCGACATCAGCGCGGCCGCCTCGAGCGCGCCCGGCGCGGGGCGCAGCCGCATCAGCCAGCCCTCGCCGTAGGAATCCGTGTTGACCGTCTCTGGCTCGGCGGCGAGCTTGGAATTGCCGACGATGACCTGGCCGGCTAGCGGCGCATACACATCCGAGGCCGCCTTCACCGACTCGACCACCGCGCACGCCTCACCGGCGACAAGCACGCGCCCGGCATCCGGCACCTCCACGTACACCAGATCCCCGAGGGCGTGCTGGGCATGGTCGGTGATGCCGATCTCCACCGTGCCGTCGGGGCGCGCACGCACCCACTCGTGGGACTTGGTGTACTTCAGATCCTCGGGGACGCTGCTCATCTTTGAGTTCCTTCGCTGTCGGTGACCAGGGATTTACCGCGCCGGACGAATGGGGGCTTCACGACGCGCGCGTTGAGGAGCTTGCCGCGGATATCCACCTGCACCTTCGGGCCGGTGGCGCAAGGAACGCGCGCAAAGGCAATCGAACGTTCGAGCGTGGGGGAGAAGCTGCCGCTGGTGATCTCGCCCTCGCCGAGCCGCGGGATGAGGACCTTCTGGTGACTGCGCAGCACGCCGCGGTCCTCGAGCAGAAGGCCGACCAGCTTCGCCGGCGAGCCGCTGCGCACGATGCCTTCCAGCGCCTCACGGCCGATGAAGCCGCGCGCGGCGGGCGCCAGGGCGACGGTCCACCCCAGCGCCGACTCGAACGGCTGGGTGTTCTCGTCCATGTCGTTGCCGTAGAGGTTCATGCCGGCCTCAAGGCGCAGCGTGTCGCGCGCGCCGAGCCCGCAGGAGGCGACGCCGAGTGCATTCAAGCTGCGCCAGGCGCTCACCGCATCCTGCGCCGGCATCATGATCTCGAAGCCGTCCTCGCCGGTATAGCCGGTGCGCGCCACGAACCAGCTGCCGAGCTGGCGGCCGACGAAGCTCTCGAGCGCGAGGGCGGCGGCGGCATCGGCCGCATTCAGCAGCTGGGCGGCCTTCTCGCGCGCCTCCGGGCCCTGGATCGCCAGCATCGCAAGGTCGGCACGCTCGCTCACCTCGACGGCAAACGCGGCGGCGTGTGCGCGGATCCAGGCGAGATCCTTGTCGCGTGTACCCGCGTTGACCACCAGGCGATACCAGGACTCGCTCAAGTAGTACACGATCAGATCATCGATCACCCCGCCGCGCTCGTTCAGCATGCAGCTGTACAGCGCCTTGCCGGCTACCTTGAGCTTCGCCACGTCATTGGCGAGCAGGTGCTGCAGGAAGGCGCGCACGCGCGCCCCCGTGAGATCCACCACGCACATGTGCGAGACGTCGAACACCCCGGCGGCGCGGCGCACCGCGTGGTGCTCGCCGATCTGCGAGCCGTACTGCACGGGCATGTCCCAGCCCCCGAAATCGACGATCCGGGCGCCCAGCTCCTGGTGCAATTTGAACAAAGGGGTCTGTCGTCCCACCGCATCACCCCGCATCAGCGGCGAACAGGCAGCGGCAGGCCGGTGCGTTCGCCATGACGCGAGGCCTGCCGCCCTTCTGTCCTGTGACCTGAGAGATCAGGCGCCGTTCGTGCGCCGCTCCCCTTCGGTGGGCGGAAAATCGTTCCGCCGCTCTCCAGAAGCCCCGCGGAAGCGTGCCGCTTGCCGCCGTCTGCCGTTCTTGTGCCTGAGCGTTTCCGGGCGGAATTGCGCCTTCGGCGTTCCGGCTCGCGCCGGACTCTCTCCGGACAGACCGATTCGGGCGGCAGGCATAATAGCAGCCGCCCGAGCGCGGTGACGGTAGAATCCGCGCCACTTACTTATTGTGTGATGAGCATGACCCGCGCACGCCGCTCCTCTGTACAGGTATCCATAGGCAAGGTCCGGGTCGGGGGCAGCGCCCCGATCGTGGTCCAGTCGATGACCAATACCGACACTGCCGATGTCGAGGGCACCACCCGCCAGGTGCAGTCCCTCGCGCGCGCCGGCTCCGAGCTGGTGCGCATCACGGTCAACACCGCCGAGGCGGCCGCGGCCGTGGCGCCGATCCGGGAGCGCCTCGATCGCTCCGGCACCACTGTGCCGCTGATCGGCGACTTTCACTTCAACGGCCACAAGCTGCTGCGCGAGCATCCCGAGTGCGCCGCGGCGCTGTCCAAGTACCGCATCAACCCGGGCAACGTCGGGCGCGGCAGCAAGCGCGACCCCCAGTTCGCCGAGATGATCGAGACCGCGTGCCGTTACGAGAAGCCGGTGCGCATCGGGGTGAACTGGGGCAGCCTCGATTCGGACCTGCTCACGCGGCTCATGGACGAGAATTCCGCGCTGAGCGAGCCGCTCGATGCGCAGCAGGTGATGCGCAACGCCGTGGTGCTGTCGGCTCTGGGCAGCGCGCAGCGCGCCGAGGAGCTCGGCATGGCGCACGATCGGATCATCCTGTCGGCCAAGGTGAGCGGCGTGCAGGACCTGATCGCGATCTACCGCGACCTCGCCGGGCGCTGCGATTATCCCTTGCACCTCGGGCTCACCGAGGCCGGCATGGGCTCGAAGGGCATCGTCGCCTCGACCGCAGGGATGGCGGTGCTGCTGCAGGAGGGCATCGGCGACACCATCCGCGTCTCGCTGACGCCCGAGCCCAACGGCGATCGCACCCAGGAAGTCATCGTGGCGCAGGAGATCCTGCAGACGATGGGACTGCGCGCGTTCACCCCGATGGTCGTGGCCTGCCCCGGCTGCGGGCGCACCACCAGCACCGTGTTCCAGGAGCTCGCTTCGCGCATCCAGTCGCACCTGCGCTCGCGCATGCCGCAGTGGCGGCGCGAATACGTGGGGGTCGAGGAGATGACGGTCGCGGTCATGGGCTGCGTCGTCAACGGACCGGGCGAGAGCAAGCACGCCAACATCGGCATCAGCCTGCCGGGAACCGGCGAGCGGGCCGTGGCTCCGGTGTACGAGGACGGCGCCAAGACCGTCACCCTCAAGGGTGAGCGCATCGCCGAGGAGTTCCAGGAGATCGTCGAGCAGTACGTCGCGCGCCACTTCGAGCGGCTGGCGGGCTGATATGAGCGAGCTGGCGCAGCGTCGCTGCCGGCCCTGCAAGGGCGGCACCGCACCGCTCGATGAGGACGCCGCGCAGCGCCTGCTGGCGCAGCTGCCGCCCGCCTCCTGGGTGCTGACCGCGGACGCGCGCGCCATCCGCCGCGAGTTCAGCTTCCGCGACTTCTACCGCACCATGAGCTTCGTGAACGCGCTCGCGCACATCGCCAATATCGAGGACCACCACCCGGACCTGGAGATTGGCTACAACTATTGCCGGGTCACCTACACCACCCACGCGATCGGCGGGCTGTCGGAAAACGACTTCGTGTGCGCGGCCAAGGTGGAACTGATTCCGCTCAGCTGAAGGTGCGGGCCACTGCGCGCGAGACGGGGGCCCGCCGGGCGAGGATCCCCAACGCGGTACTGGGCACGGCGTTCGTGGTGCTGTGGTGCACCGGCTACCCGGCCGCCAAGATCGGACTGGCGCATTGCGCGCCCTTCACCCTGCTCGACATCCGCTTTGCCTGCGCGGGGCTGCTCTATGCCGCGCTCGCGCTCATCGCGCGGGTCGCGTGGCCGCGCGGGCCTCAGGCACTGCATGCCGTTGCGATCGGCACCCTGCAGCTCGCGCTGCAGTTCGGCGGTGCCTATCTTGCGGCCGCCCGCGGGGTCAACGTCGGCATCCTTGCGCTGGTGATCGGCACGATGCCGATCGTCACCGCGCTCATGGGCCTTCCCTTCGGCGAACCGATCCGGCCGCTGCAGTGGCTCGGTTTCGCGTTCGGATTCGGCGGCGTCGTGCTGGCGGTCGGCGAGCGCCTCGCCCCGGACAGCGGCGCAGGCTGGGTCGCCTACCTTGCCGTGCTGTGCGCGTTGCTCGGCATCTGTGCCGGCACCGTGTACCAGAAGCGAGTCGGATCGCAGGTGGATCTGCGCAGCGGGCTGAGCCTGCAGCACGCGGTGGCGACCGTGCTGCTGCTGCCGCTCGCCGCGCACGAGGGCTGGCGCTGCGACGCCTCCGCGACGCTGCTCACCACGCTTGCCTGGCTCATCGTCGTCAACTCCATGGGCGGGTTCGGGCTTTTCTACCTGCTGCTGCGGCGCGGCGCGGTCAACCAGGTCGCGGCCCTGTTCTTCCTGATGCCGCCGGTGACCGCGCTGATGGATTACGTGGTGCTGGGCGATCGGCTCGGCGCTTTGAAGCTGGCGGGCATCGCCATCGCCGCGCTCGGGGTGTATCTGGCCACGCGCCCGGCGGCGCCGGCGCACAGCCTCAGCGTGCCGAGCGCGGCAGCTCCCCGCTTACCCCGAGCGCGCGGCGAATGAAGAAGCGCCGCACTTCCGCGCTGCGGTTGACCCACGGCAGGCCGCGCTGCGCGAGCTGCGCCAGCGGCCCGCGTCCATGGGCGAGCAGCCGATCGAAGGCATCGATGGAGGCGGCCATGGCAGCCACCTCGCTCTTGCGCCAGCGTTCGTAGCCACGCAGCACGCGCAGCGCGCCCGGATCCTCCTGCGTGGCGACGGCGTCCAGCACCTGCTGCGCGAGCGCTGCGGCGTCCAGGATGCCGAGATTGACGCCCTGGCCGGCCAGCGGATGCACCACGTGCGCCGCATCGCCGATGAGGGCCACGCGCTCAAGCACGTAGCGCGGCGCACTGAGCTTGTTGAGGGGAAACGAAAGCCGTGCGCTGCTGAGGCGCGTTCGCCCAAGCACGCCATCGGATGCCGCATCGAGCGCCTGCGCGAAAGCCTCATCGGATTTCCCCAGCAGCTCGAGCGCGAGCGCCTCATCGGCCGACCACACGATCGAGCTCTCGCCACTGGACAGTGGCAGCAAGGCGAGCGTCCCGCGGCTCATGAACCGCTGCCAGGCGCTGCGCTGGTGCGAGGCGGCGGTCGCCACCGTGGCAACGATCGCGCGCTGCCCGTAGGCGGCGGTGGTGGCGGTGAGACCTGCGGCCGCGCGCAGCGCGGAGGGCGCGCCGTCCGCGCCGACCACCAGGCGCGCACTCAGGCTCCCGCCGGCGGTGCCGACGGTCACGCCCGCGCCGTGAAACTCGAGCGAGCTGAGCGAGGCTACCTCGAGGTGTCCGCCCGCCTCGCTGAAGGCCTGCAAGAGCGCCCCCTGCAGCAGGCCGTTCTCGACGATGTAGCCGAGGTTCGGCTCGGCCACGTCGGCGGCATCGAAGCTGAGCACCGCATCGCTGTTGCTCGCCACGCGCTCGTGCCAGATGTGCATGCGCTCGTAGGCCGACACGCGCGCGGGCGGCAGGTGCTGCCAGGCGCCGGCGCGCCGCAGTACGCGCTCGCTGGCGCGCGACAGGGCGACCACGCGCGCATCAGGCGGCAGCCGTGCGGCTGCCTCGGGCGAGGGCGGCACTCTCGGCTCCAGCAGCGCGACC
>Ga0209624_10000648_pt1 | contig 30499 bp, 20 predicted proteins | sample JacPinW_OM2H0_O1_FD_188565 | JGI IMG/M metagenome (GOLD analysis project Ga0209624, IMG submission 188565) | Forest soil microbial communities from Algoma, Ontario, Canada - Jack Pine, Ontario site 1_JW_OM2H0_O1 (SPAdes) (version 2) | ecosystem: Environmental > Terrestrial > Soil > Boreal...
GCGGCACGGACTTGTCTCCGACTTCCAGGGGCCGGCCGCGCTGGCGGTGATCAAGTCCGTGCCGCCGACTGAAACGACATGCGCATCGTCCGCTGGCCATGCTTCATTTCTCGACGACCAGGTGGAACTATCGCCAGACGCCGCAAAGAAGTTCTGGCCCTGAGCCGCCATCTTCTCGAAGTATGGGTCAAGAGTGCTCGGATCCGCCGGCGTCCAGCCCCACGAACAGCCAATGGTGGTGGGCAGCGGGCTGTGCGTCGTCATCGCGCTAATGATTGCGGTATCGACGGATCCGACGTAGACCACCAGACTTGACAGACCCGGAGCCATGCCGATCGCCTGGGTCATGTCGAGCGTCTGCTCCGTGTCATCACAGTTGCCGCCGGCCCCGCTATCCACGCAGGATGTGCTGGTCCCGTCCGTGGAGAGGAGGGTTATCGGCACATTGTTGGTTTGACCAACGTTTTTGAAATAGGTGGTCAAGTCGGCCAGGTCGGTGCCGTAATACTCGAGCAATCCGAGATTCTGGCCAGCGCCGGTGAGGGCCGTTCCGCCGTAGTAGGCCGCGCGCATGTCGCTGCCTAAGAAAGAAGCCGAAGGGCCTGAGCCGGTGGTCGCATAGGGCACAACAGCATCGGGATCGATGCCATGGGCCGCTGCATAGTCGCTCTTCTTAACAAACATGGGATGCGGGAGGGAGTAGTTTTCCAAACCGGAGATGTGCCACAGGTTGAACGGCAGATCCACCGTCGGCTCGCTATCCGGAGCGTAAAAAGTGCGACTCTCTGTTGGGTGTTGGTACGTACGCATGCTTACATGGAAAGCAGCTTGGACAGCCGAAACGGGGCCCTTGATTTGTACCTCCATGCCATCGCGTGTGCCACCCACTACTGTGAAGCCGTTCATCTTCGCAAAAAGAACTACGGCGTCATAGTCCTTCTGGCTGGGACCAAACCTTGCCGTGAACTCTGGCACGGTGAGGAAGTGCCGGTAGGAGGCGCTGGTCGGATCGTAGAGCTCGCTCAGAAAATTGTCCAGGCCTGCTTGATCGCGCAGCGGAAGAACAATGTCCAGGCTCATGATCTGGTCCGCGGGGAGCTGCCCGGTGGGCTTCGCCTGACCGTTCCGAACCGCCTCTCGCACATGACGCGTCAACATAGACTGCGCTTGGGAATCGACTGTAGCGACCGACACCATCGCAACGATTGTGAGCAGAAATAAACCTAGTCTCCGCATGACGATTTCTCCTCCTGCAAGTAGAAATTTCTGGTTTTCCGGAATGCCGCTCAATTGTGCCCTTGCGCCCTACTGGTGTCAATCGTTTGTTATAACGCGTTGCAGGATTGAGGGTTCCATCATGCAACTGGCTCGGATCAAACACTTATCGTGAGACCGTGCTGCGACCACCCCTCTCAATAGGCATGACAGGCTCCTGTGGTGCTTCATCTGTTGATGATAGAGAATAGAAACATGTCCGATCTTCATTCTTCAAAAGATAGAGCCGCCCTGCTCATCGACTTCCGTCAGTTAGCCGCCGTCTCACCTTCGCTAGAGTCTTTGCAGAACGGCATCGTCAAATCAATCTCGCATCACCTGGCCAACCATAACTGGACAGGGTTTTACATGCTCGATCCGGGCGATCCTGAAACTCTCGTACTCGGCCCATTCGTGGGTGCTCCCACGCCTCATATTCGAATCCCGGTGAGCCAGGGCATCTGCGGCGCTGCAGTAGCTTCAGGCAAAACAGTCATCGTTGACGACGTCAGCGCCGATCCGCGCTATCTCTCTTGCTCGATTGACACCCGATCCGAAATCGTTGTCCCGGTTTATGCGAATGGTAAGGTCATCGGAGAGATCGATATAGATAGCCACGACCCCGCGGCGTTCACCGATGCAGATCGCCTTTTCCTTGAAGAGACTGCTCAAATCGTCGGAGCGTATATCGAAGGACATCCGGACGAACCCGCCGAGATCGCATAACGGTTAGGAGGAAGCTATACCGCGTAGTCGTCAGTAACGGTCAAAGGGTTCACCTCTTCGCTTTGGAAATAGAAGTGATAGTGACTACGGCAACCTGGATTGAAACGAGCCTGGCACGCCGGGCATTCGTTTGAGCACTCCAGATACTGCCTTATGCTCAGTTCCGTCCCGCAGGCACCGCACAGCACCGCCGGTTTATCCCATTCGTCGCGCAGCCATACTTCAATGGCATGGTTGGCCAACGCATCATGGCAGTCCTTGCAGGCATAGTAAAGTCCGCAGCACTTCATCTTGATCGCAATGATGTCCAACGTCGAGTTGTAGTGGGCGCAGCGCGTCTGACAGTCCAGATCGATTCCGCATACATGGGGGCGAAGCTCTGACATAGATATAGAGTAGAAGATTCAGGATGGCAAAACACTAGTTGTTGGAGGGATGAATGGACGAGTCGGAAAAAAGGCGAGCAGAGGAACTCCTCGAAGCTCAATCGAAGGCGGAACAGCTATTTCGCGAAGTGGAAGCGCGCGGTCTGATTCGCTCCGGCATCAGTGAGAACACGCTCAACGCCGACATCTACGCTCTAGCCAAGGAGATGTATGGCATCACCACCTATTGGCATAAGCGCATCGTTCGCGCGGGCAAGAATACCCTGCTTCCCTATGATGACAATCCGCCGGATCTGATGATCGGAGCTGATGACATTCTCTTTCTGGACCTGGGCCCTGTCTTCGAGCATTGGGAGGCCGATTTTGGTCGGACGTTTGTTTTGGGCTCTGACCCCTTGAAGCGCAAAATGGAAAGCGATGTCTGCCAGGCATTTGCTGAGGGCAAAAGATATTTCAACCAGGCTCCCGAAATCACCGCAAGCCAACTCTTCAACTACGTCAAATCGTTGGGGGAGAAACTCGGCTGGGAGTTTGGCGGACCAATGGCCGGACATTTGATCGGGCAGTTTCCCCACGAGAGGATCCCCCAGGACAAAGTTTCGCTCTACATTCATCCTGACAGCCACCTGCCGCTGCGTTCACTCGATGAAAAAGGCCAAAAGCGCCATTGGATTCTAGAGATCCACTTCATCAATAGGGAGCACGAGATCGGCGGGTTCTATGAAGAACTGCTCACGGTATGAGTCCGCGCGTTGTGATTGGTCTAAGCCTTGGCCAGAGATTTGATGTCTTTTATCTCCACTACCTGTTTGGGGTAGCCCTTTCAGCGGACTGTTAATCATGGGCAGCCCCAATTCACGCATGGTGCTTACTTGGTTTGGAAACAACACACGCAGTAACGGATATACGGTTTGATGTTTTGCTGTCCAGGTGTTGGCTGCGGGCAAAGTGCGTTGTGACGTCTTCACACCACTCGGAAGGCCAGTCGTTCAGAACCCCGCCGTTCGATCCTTGGACCGCACAGAGTCGACGTTAGGATCGCTTGAAGTTCTACGAGAAGCTTCAGGAGAAAGCGCAAGCATTCGTTTACCGCAATGGTATTCTGCTTTGGTCGAAGGACAGCAGGTTGAAGCGATCGCAGATTTTCTGCGTAGGACCACCTCGTGATTGGACTCGGTGGGTTCTCCACATCGGGCGCTTATGGAGCACGGTCTACGAATTGGCACAGGAGGCGCCTTGCAGCGTTCTGGGAGTTAGTTCATCCACGAGTCACATTGGCTCATAGTGCAGACGGCCGAGTAAAGTGTCTTTCACTCACATCAGCGCCCCTGCAATCTCGTGGGCAGGGGCGCTGCAAGCTGCGTCATTCTGAATCATCAACCCTCGCTACGGGGAGTCATTAAAGACATGTCAAAACGAGCCGTCATCATTCCACTTATAACGTTGGGTGTCGCTGCAGTCTTGCTCTTCTCGATCAGGGGATGCTGGACCTCTTGGGAAGGAGGCGATGCCGACCAGCGAACCGACGATGCGTATGTTCGTGCGGACATGACTCCGTTGAGCACACGTGTCTCCGGGACCGTACGGAAAGTAGACGTCAACGATTTTGCAGCGGTTGAAGCCGGTCAGCTTCTCGTCCAACTCGATGACGACGATTATCGCGCCGCCTTGGAAGAAGCCAAGGCCGGGCTGGCTGGCGCGGAGGCGGAATTAGAAGATAACCAGGCGGCAAAGCGCATTCAGGACGCCAGGATCCAGAACGCGGAGTCAGGCATTGTTCAGGCTGCTGCCGCCGTCAATGCTGCGAAGGCTGGTGTGTCTGCCGTTCAGCCGGAGGTCGATCGGACAGAGATAGAACGCAAACGTCAGGAGGCGCTCTTGGCCTCAAAGGCCGCGACCCACCAGCAACTGGAACAAGCTGTCGCAGATGCAGCCCGCTTTTCAGGAACGTTGGCAAGCAGACAGGCGGACCTGGAGCGGGCGCAAGCTGCTCTCGTCAGTAGTCGCACTGTGCTCGAAGCAGAGAAGAGACAACGGGACGCGCTCAATACCAAAGACAACGTATACAGAGCCGACATCCAGGCCAAAAAGGCAGCGATCATCGTAGCCAACGTCAATCTCGGATATACACGGATCGTTGCGCCTGCCGCGGGCGCAGTCGGCGAGCGTCATGTGCAGGATGGACAGCTGGTTGCGCCCGGCATGCAGCTAATCGATCTGGTCAAGGGTGACGTCTGGATTCAGGCGAACTATAAGGAGACCCAACTGACCAATATCCGCAGGGGCGATGTCGCCGACATCAAAATCGATACTTTTCCAGGAGTCGTGCTACATGGAAAGGTGGCTGAGATCGCTCCCGCCAGTGGGTCACAATTTGCTCTTTTGCCACCGGACAATGCGACGGGAAACTTCACGAAGGTCGTCCAGAGAATTCCTGTGAAGATCGTGCTCGATCCAGGACATCCCCTCCAGGATAGGTTGCGCCCCGGCTTCTCGGTTGTCGTGACGATACATGCGTCCGGAAAACATGACGCAAAGGAGGGCTCTCCGTCTTGAGCACTCAGCCTTCCCGACTCTCGCGATCACTGACAGCTTCATGGTGGTCGCCTGGTCCATCGTTTACTGTCTGATCGTTATCGCATGTATGGCGCCTGTTCCGACTCAATATCGACAGGTCGTGAAGCTCGCAGCGGTACCAGCCTGAGAGAAAACTGAAGCACCTGAAGGAACCCATATGCGGCCTGAGACAATACGACGTTCTCCGTTGAGAATCCTCTTGCTAATCCTCCTGTGTTCCCTGCAAGTGTTTGGCGTTTGCCAAACCGCCCGCGCTCAGGACAATGCACCACTGCGGCTGACGCTGTCGCAGGCCATCGATCTTGCCTTGAAGCAGAACCGCAGTCTCAAACTCGCACAACTTGCGGTTGTTGATAATGAGAACAAAAAGGAGATAGCGCGTGCAGCCTACTTTCCTCATATCAAAAACGAGTCCAGCCTCCTGCACGTGACGGAGCTTGAAGGAGTGCAGGTTCCCGTTGGCGCTTTTGGCGTCCCCGCGGCCACGGGAGCAATCCCCCCACAGACCCTATTCCTCGGCCAGGGGTCGCTTACTACCTACACCAGCGGAACCGGACTGGCGCAACCGTTAACGCAGATGTTCAAGATTCATGAATCCAACCGAGCCGCAGCAGCCGATATCAATACGGCAAAAATCCAGGTCGACCAAGCTCAGAATGAAGTCGCGCTCACGGTACGGCAGCTGTACTACGGCATCTTGATCGCGCAGCTCAGACAACAGGCCGCAGTGGAAGAAGTCGCGGCTAGCCAGGTCAAGGCTCAGGAGAGCGCCGACGCCGTAGGGCGAGGGAGCGCACTCGATGTTGTGGCTCTCGAAAGCCATGCCGCCGTGCTCGAAGCCAAGCAGGCTTCGCTGACGCAAGACCTGCAGATCCACGATCTGATGTTGACGCTTGACGACCTTCTGGGCTTGCCGCTGAAGACGCAGCTTCAATTGGTAGATACAGAGGCCGCATCCACAGCGATCCCCTCCCGTGAAGAGTGCATACAGATTGCCCGGGAACATAGTCCTGAGATTCGCTCCGCGGAACAACAGGTCCTCAAAGCGAAGGCGGGTCTTGCAGCCGCGAAGGACGCCTATATTCCCGACGTCACCGGCCTCGCACGATACAGCTATCAGAGCGGAATTCCTTTCCTGGTCCACAACTTCGGTACCTTCGGCTTCACTCTCTCTTATGATCTATTCGACGGAGGAAAGCGTATCGCTGAGGTCAAGGATTCACAGACATTGTTATCAGAAGCCGAACTCAACCTTGTCAAGGTAGAGGAAGAAGTAACTGTCCAAGTGGAAAAGGCTTACGACAAGGTTGATCAACTGCAGGATCTCGTTGGCGTCGCGGAAGAAGCTCTGAAGGTAAGAGCAGAAGCTGCTCGGCTGGCGGATCGTCAATTCGAACAGAACGCCGCTCTTGCTTCTACTCGCGCAGAGACGCACGCGAAATCGCTGTCAGCCAAAGCCTCCTCTCTCGAAGCCCATCTCAGCCTATCGCTGGCACAGGGCGACCTGACAAAAACGATCGGACAGCTCCCGCGCTAAGGAATCGTGGACATCACACGTACGACAGGGTGCAGGAGGAAGACTGATGTATTTCGAGCGCCGTACCAGAGTCAGATTCTTTCTTGCATTCTGGCTATTTGTCCTGAGCGGCGTAGCCTTTCTCGACCGTACCAACATCTCCATCGCCGGTCTCCAGATCGGCGCGGAATATGGCCTTGGCAATCAGCGCTTAGGCTGGATCTTCAGCGCGTTTCTGATAGGGTACGCCGGGTTTCAGATTCCGGCGGGTTGGCTTGCCGCGCGCTACGGACCGCGCCTTGTGCTTGCTTTGGGCGTGCTGTGGTGGGGTGTCGCGACGGCCCTCACGGCCCTGTTACCGTCTGGCATCTCACACGCCGTTATGCTTCTCATCGCGATTCGATTCGCGCTCGGCGCAGGAGAAGCTGTCACCTATCCAGCGGCCAGCCAGTTCGTCGCACGCTGGATTCCGATCCAGGAGCGCGGCTTCATCAACGGACTCATCTTCGCTGGAGTGGGTGCCGGTAGCGGACTTACCCCGCCCCTGCTGAACTGGCTCATCACGCATCACGGCTGGCGCGCGGCCTTCTGGTTCAGTGCCGCCGTCGGAATCGTTGCTGGCGCCGTTTGGTGGCGCTACGCACGAGACACACCCGAAGAGCACTCTAGTGTCGGACCTCTGGAACTGAGCGAAATCCGTGCCGGACTCTCTGGATCACTCTCCGAAAAACCGTCTGCAACTCCTTCGCCTGTTGTCATCTCGTGGGGTACCATCTTTCGTTCGCGGGACCTTCCCGCACTCATGGTTGGCTACTTCTGTTTTGGTTATATTGCATGGATCTTCTTCAGCTGGTTTTTTCTCTACATGTCGCAGGTACGCGGCTTCGATCTCAAATCCAGCGCCCGTTATTCGATGCTGCCTTTCCTGTCGATGACCATCTGCTGTCTTGTTGGCGGAGCGCTGAGTGACCGCCTGACACGGTCCCATGGACTTCGTGTTGGCCGATGCGGTTTGGCCGCCATCGCACTCCTGGGCACTGCTCTCTTTCTTATCCTCGGCTCCCAGGTCCACGATCCGCGGCTTGCCGGAATCATCCTTGCAGGTGGAGCTGGATCACTTTATCTCTCTCAAAGCTCCTTTTGGTCGGTCTCCGTAGACATCGCCGGCCGCAGCTCCGGGGTATTTTCGAGTATCGTGAATATGGGCGGCCAGATCGGCGGAGCGGTTACCGCATCACTCACGCCGTGGATCGCACAGCGATTTGGATGGACTACCTCTTTTGCCATCTCGGCATCTCTTGCCATTCTTGGCGCTATCTGCTGGATGACCGTGCATCCTGAACGTCCGCTCGACGCTTGACGCGCTCTCTAACACTCGCCTGAGTTGGAGAACGTAGCAGGAAGACGCGCACCGACCGCCTAGGCGCCAACTCTTGCACTACCCTCTTTGTCCACCTGAGCAAATAGGACACGCAGACTCGCAACAGCGCCCCAACGGAACCGGCCTTCAAACAAACGCCGTCTTAACTCTTCATGACTTTAGAACGCAGGCCCGTTCGCTACCGGATGGTATTTTGGCGAGGACAGGTCGCGTGCGACTGCCTCGGTGAAGGTCATGCGGATTCCGTGCTTCGGTCGCAGGATGACCATCGGGCGCGCTTCGATCGTCTGGCCCGGAGTGAGCTGAAAATCGTATCTTCTGAGCAGATCGCTCAGAATCATGAGGATCTGCAGCATCGCGTATTGGTTGCCGATACAGACGCGCGGCCCGCCTCCGAAGGGCAGATAGGTGAAGGGCGTGCGCTGCTTGTCGCTCCCTTTAATGAAACGCTCGGGGTCGAAGCTATCCGGACTCTCCCAGTAGCGCGGTGCGTGGTGCGCCCCATAGACGTAGACGATGACCGTCGATCCTCGGGGTATGTCGATGTCCCCTGCCCTATCATCCGCTACAGCCTCGCGATCGATCATCCAAAACGGCGGGTAGAGTCGCAGCCCCTCCTGAATGACCTGCGTAGTGAACTCGAACTTCGGAACATCCGCGTGACTTAGCGGCGCGTCGCCTAGCACGGAATCGAACTCCTGACGGACTCTTTCGAGACACTCCGGATGCGAACTCAAGAGGTAGAGAAGCCATGAGAGACCATTCGAGGATGTTTCATGGCCGGCGACCAGCAGTTGCATGCTCTCGCTCAGCACCAACTCATCGCTCATGCCTTCGCCGTCGCTATAACGGGCATCCATCAAGTTCTGAAGCAGATCGTTGCCGGGCGCCTGGTTGCGGCGCTGCTTGATGTACGCCATCAGAATGCTGTCGGCGCGGACTCGCATCTCTTCGTGTTTGCGCAGGTCGCCCGAAGCGGCGAACCAGGGATTCAGGTACGGCTGAATGGTTTGCCGAACGATAAATTCCTGGACCGTGCAGATGGTATGGCTTACGAGGTCGATGTCTTCTTCCTTCAGCCGGGCGCCAAACAGCGATCGGGCGACCATCGCAAACGTCATTTTCATCAACTGGGGGTAGATATCGACGGGGCCGGCATGGACTTGTCTGTCGAAATCTTTCAGCGACTCGGCGAGGGAATCCTGCATGATCGCGGACAGAGCATCCAGTTGCTTTCGATCGAAACCCTTCTGGATAAGGCGCCGCTGCGTTTTCCAGGCCTCCCCGTGGGTGGTGAGAAGGCCTTTGCCCAGGAAGTGCCCCATCCGCTTTACCTGGATCTCGGATTTCTGGTAATTCTCCGCATTGGTCTTCAACACGTGCTGAATGACGCCGGGATTGGTCGTAACGATGGCCTCTTTAATGCCACCCAAATAGAACCGGAAGGTGTCGCCTAAGAGTTCGTTGTACTTTGACAGCACCTGCACAGGGTTGACGGCCATCGCGCGCGAATCCGCAAAGGAGCGAAATCTGGAAACAGCGGGTATCGGTTTGGGCAAGGTCACACCTCGCTCCGGAGGTGCTTGCGCAGCACTGTGGGGACATTCCTGTGGTGTGCCTGTAGCGCTCAAGATTAGTCTTCGCTTCCCAGCTGCTTCAAAAGTATCAGATGATGCCAGATTGCCCGGCTCATGGTGGGATGTTGCCGATAGGGAACTCCAAACTCTTCGGCGGTCTCCTTCACAATCCGGGTCAGCGGAGCATAGTGGGTGTGGCATACGAACGGGCACAGATGATGGGCGATGTGATGGTTGAGCCCGCCCGTGAGCCAGCCTACGAGCGGGTTATTCGTCGCATAATCGGCGGTTGTCGCGAAGATGTGATACACGCTGTTATCAAATTCGTCGCGGGACGAAGGAAAATACGTGCTGTCGATCGTGTGCGTGGTCTGGAATACCAGTGCTACGGACAAACCGATGACCAGATGAACCAGCAAGAACGCTCCAGCTACTAGCCAGGGCGACCTTCCCAGGACCACGACCGGAAGAATGAGCATGTAGGTGATGTAAAACGCCTTGCCCGCAAAGAGGATGACGTATTCCCTGAGCGGATGCCTGGTCCGGCTCAGATAGTCGTGGGACGGGAAGAAGAAGCACTCAAAGTCCCTGACGAAAACGTAGTCGAGGGAGAACATCGCGTACAAGAACAGCGCATAGACATGCTGGAATCGCTGCAAGGGTTTGCGGGGTTCATGAGGCGTAAACCGAAGGATGCCGCGGCCTGTCAGCGCATCGTCTTCGCCCTGGACATTGACGCAGGAATGGTGCCCTCGATGGTGGAGGATACGCCACATGTACGAGTTGATTCCGCAGACATCGAAGACGTAGTTCAGAGTTTTGTTTACGGACGGCACAGACGAGATGGCGTTGTGGTTGCTGTCGTGGGCGATGTTCAGCAAAAGGAAGGTCTGGGCGAGGCCGCCCAAAAGGTAGAGGGCAACAAACTTCCATGAAGCCGGCTTGAACGCGTAGAGAGCGATCCAACTGCCCGCCAGCACTGCCAGACCCGCGGCGATCTTGACCCACATCGTGCGGTCGGCTTTGGGAGAGATGTTCCCGTCGGCAAAGAACTTATCGAGGCGGCGGCGTAAGACTTTCGGGAAGGAAGACACAGCTGCCGGGTCGCCGACGGACTGCCGCGGCGAGGCCGCAGATGGTACAAGATCATTCATATCCGGCTTTAAGGTGATCACCGCTTCGGTTTCGGACGTCAACGCGTCTCCGCAAATCATGTTAAGTCGGGCCGGCGCATCTGGTCGGTAGCATTGGTTGCCCAGGATAGCAGCGGGTCTGTATGCCCCGCCGCCAGCGGCGTCCAGAACTGATGTTAGCGCGAAGGCTTAGGGAGAATCAAGGGAATTCGGATCAGAGGGAGCCGGCGTGGGACGCCTCGTTCCTGGACTCAAGGACGCGTCGCATTGCTTCCTGGCTCTGCTAATATAAATTAATGGATCGTATAGAACGAAGACGTTTTGAATGGGGCGATAGGCGCCCAGCGGAACCCCGCAAGACTTCCTCCCCTCGTGAGTTCGGCCGTCAGGGGGATTTGCCCCCAAGCCGGACCGAGCGACGCATAGGGGTGGAACGTTTATGCCTTTGTTCTCAAAGTGTGCCTACACTTTGATTCCCAGCTCCGAAACTCAGTCGATTTCTCCCCACCAGGACACGGGGTGCAGCAAAACGGTTAGTGTTACTTACGTACTGAGTTTTCCTATTCAACCTCGGGGGAATTGCTGATCTATTATGGCGTCGATTTTAGAAAGACTAGATAGGCTGGGGGACGAGCACCCGCACAAACTCCTTTATTCGTACCTTGACCTGAACGGCAATCCAATCGAAAGCTACACCTACGCGTCGTTTCTCCGGCGGACGAAGGCGATTGCTGGACACTTGCGGAAACAGCATCGTTTCGCGGCGGAGGACCGGCTTCTGCTCGCCTACCCGCCGGGGCTTGAAATGATCTGCGCGTTTTTTGGTTGCGTGCGCGCCGGATTGATCCCCGTGCCCGTCTATCCCCCGAGTTCTCGTGGCTTCCAGAGCGCCCTGTACAAAATGGTGCACATCGCCAAGGATTGCCAGGCGGCCGGGATTTTAACCAGCAAAGACTACCACGCCTCTCTGAAGACGAATCTCACCAGAAGTGGAGTCTCGACGTCCGGCGTCGATGTCGACTACATCTCCGGTCTTCCCTGGATCGTCACGGAAGACTTCGTGGATACGATTTCGGACGAACCTCTTAGCGGCACTTCGAAGATTCTGTTTCTCCAGTACACGTCTGGGTCGACGATGGAGCCCAAGGGCGTTATGGTGACGCACGAAAACATCCTACAGACCTGTCCGCTCGTGATCGACCATCCCTCGCCGGTAGTCGTATCCTGGCTTCCGCAGTATCACGATATGGGACTGATCGGGTGTTACCTTTATCCCGCGCTGAAAGGCGGCACGACGTACGGCTTCGCTCCCACGGACTTCATTCAGCGCCCGATCCTGTGGTTCGACGCGATAAAAACCTATCGGGCCACCGCAACGGCCGCCCCCAACTTCGCTTACGACTATTGCCTGCGCGCCGGGAGGCTTTCCAAGGAGAGTCTGGAAGATTGCGATCTCAGTTCGCTCCGGGTGTTGATGTGCGCCGCGGAACCCGTAAAACCGGATACGTACACGCGGTTTCTGGAGGCGTTTCAGCCCTACGGACTCAAGTCGGAGAGCTTTTCTGTCGCCTACGGGCTGGCCGAGAATACTCTGGCGGTTTCGCTCGGCGGCCGCAATATCGTCTCCGTCAACAAGCATGCCCTCGCGCTGGGGAAGGCCCGCATGACGACCGAAGTTTCCGAAATCGGCGCGGCCACGCAGGTTGTCAGTTGCGGAACTCCGCTCCCGGGTCTCGACGTTAAGATCGTGGATCCGGAACAGCACGTCGCTCTGAAGCCAGGCCTTATCGGCGAAATTTGGATCGCCGGAAGCGGTAAGTGCCTGGGTTATTGGAATAATCCGGAACTGACGCTGAGGCAGTTTCATGCGCGGCTGGTGGACGACAGCCCCTATGACGATGGCTACCTTAGGACCGGCGACATGGGTTTCTTCCACGACGGCCAACTCTTCGTTTGCGGCCGCATCAAGGACATGATTATCCTCCGCGGGCAAAACTATTACCCGCAAGATATCGAGGACGTTGTGGAGAAGGCGTCCGGCCTGATCCGGACCCATTGCGTCGCCGCGTTCCAGATTCACGAACACAGCGAGCCGGCGCTGGCAATCGTGGCCGAAGTGAAAAATCCTAAGGCGCTTCCGGATGCGCGGAAGATTGCCGCCGCGGTCCGGAATTATCTCAACGTGGAAGTGGCGTTGATTTCCTTCATCGCACCTCGCGCGATACCGAGAACCAGTTCCGGCAAGATCATGCGCCATAGGACCAAGCACATGTGGCTGGAAGGTCAGTTTACCGTTCTCTCCGAGTTTTCGCGGGAGAAGGACGCTGGGGCTTGCGCGTCCGATTCTGGCATCCAGTCGTCTTTCGACGTATTGAAAGCCAGGTACAACCTGACCGGCATGGAATCGTACAATCTCATCGAAGCCGGGCTTGATTCCCTGGATCTTGTCGTGTTCATGCATGAGCTCAAGGAGCTTCTAAAGGACAAAGGCGCCGAGATGCTTGCGAGGCAGGTCGATATCGGTGTCATTCAGCGTGTCAGCGTAGCCGAGCTGTTTCAACTGGCCGAACAGTTGGAGAGCGCTCCGAAAGAAGCACTGGAGATGCTGCGTCATTCCCTGGCGGCGTTCCGTGAAGAGCAGCGCGCAGCGGAAAAGGAGATGATGAGCAACGACAGGAAGCTCGCCTTCGAGCCTCCAGCGCCTGCGTCACTGCCCGAGATGCCGGAGCTGAATCATATTCTGCTGACGGGCGGTACCGGTTTCATCGGACCGTTCCTCATGAAAAGTCTGCTGGAACAGACGCGGGCGAAGATCTATGTTCTCGTCAGGTCTTCCGACGACGATCAGGGCCGACAAAGACTGAGGGCGGCGATGGAATCGATGGGGCCTTGCGGTGCCGGGCTGATGCAGATCTTCGAGTCTCGCGTGATCCCCATTTGCGGCGATCTCGGGCAGCCAAATCTAGGCCTGGCCCAGGACGTCTGGGATTTCCTCGCAAATGAAATGGACGCGGTGTTCCACAACGGCGCCACCGTGAACTACCTGTTCAACTACGACCGCATGCGTGACGCGAACGTAATGGGAACGAACGAGGTCTTGAGACTGGCGTTCGAAGGACGGACCAAGGAACTCAATTACGTCTCGACTACCTTCGTCTTTGGCTGGGCGGTTAAAAGCGTCCTGTGGGAGACCGACTTCAACCAGGACATGGAGCTTCTTGATTTCGGTTACAGCCAGACCAAATGGGTAGCCGAACAGGTGGTTGCAGACGCGCGCGACAAGGGACTTCCCGTGCGGATCTTCCGGCCCGCTCTCGTAAGTCCCTCCGTTACGGGGGGAGGCAATAACTTCGATATCGCCGTTCGCTTAGTTGCGTTCATGGTGAATCACGGTATCGGAGTCGATGCCCTGAATCAGGTGAGTTTCGTTCCCGCGGATATTGTGGCGAACAACATCGTTGCGATCTCAACCACTCCCGGCACTGAGAATAAGACGTTCCATGTGGTGCGGGACGATTATGCGAACATGCTGGACATTACCGGACTCATCACCCAGGCGACCGGGCGGCAGTTTGAAATATTCAGCATCTCCGATTTCGTTCCAGAGCTGATCCGGAGATGCCGGAAGGAAGATCTGCTCTTTCCGCTGCTCGATTTTCTGGTGGGCTCCGTGGACAACATCTCCGCGATGGAGTTCAAGCGCTATGAAAATTCCTCCTATCAAACGGCCCGGGATGCCTCTAAGTGGGGCAAAACGGATCCGTCTCTCGAGGATACGGTCAACGGAATTCTGAAGTTCATGCATCGCAAAGGGATCATTTCGGTTGCGACCCGTGAGCTCAACGAACCGGTCACCGTCCTCTAGACGTCGGGCCTGCCCGGATGCATGATCCGCTACTGCTTTTGAAATACCAGCTTCTCGGTTACGCGCTGGCCGGTTTCCAGCGTGCCTGTGGTGGTTTGCGTCATCCGTTGCCCGTCAGCGGAAACCTCCCACCTATCCTTTTCAGCCAGTTGATCGTCGCGCCGGTATATCGAATCCACCGTGTGAGGATCGACTAGTTCAAGCGTCACGGTATCGTTGCGGGAATTCTTCAAATCGTACTGCTTCCCGTCAAAACGGGCAGTGTAGCTGAACTCACCCGAAAAGCGGACCCCATCCTCTCCGTCCGCCTCGATCTTGAGCACCAACCCTTGCCGCAAACGAGTCTTGCTGAGATCCTGCGTCCACTCGCCGTCGAGTAGGTCACCGGCGACCTTCGCGCCTCCGCTTCGCGTCCACACGGTGATCTGGTCGGCACGGCCTGCGCTCGCAGTCGTGATCGTTAGCTCGTTCCCATCACTCGAGAGTTTTTCGCGAACCGTCGCCACGATAGCTCCATCCTTCTTCTCCTTGACCTCGGCCTGTCTCTTATCGATCCTGCGCAACTCGACTTGATTGAACGCGGGATTCCCTGGTACGGACGTGTCATGTCCGCCCGATTTCGCAGTGAAATCGAGGTGGGTGTCGCCTGACATGACTACATGCACTCCGCCATGTAGAGCCGTGATGGAGAGTTTGTTAGCAGGATTCAACGTGGACTGCGCAGAGATTAGCGTCCAGGAGCCAATGCGGGGGTCTGAGGCTCCAAGTTGAAGGCCGGCAACGAGTGCGAACAACGCGAATCTAAGAATTGATCCTCCTCATCCGATGGAACCAATGTAGCAGATTCAGATAGCCGGGTCGGTGAGCGCCGCGAACCGGTATCCTAACCGCGATAGGAAGCGCGACTCTACGAACCGGTTCCGGGCCGGGCGACTATTTTGGACCTCTGAAGTCCTTTGATGCCGGCGGAGCGAGTCAATATCGCTTAACTGGCAACGATTTTGTGTGACATCATGGATCTCATGCATGTGCGCCGTTTCTGGGTCGCCGGGGTAGTCCTTGCCGCCACCATTGCGCTTCTTCCATTCTCTTTTCACGCCGAGCGCCATCTGGAGACGGCAACCCGTGTTGAAGGTAGCGAAGCGGAAAGTGTCCGGCAGGAGTTGGCCAGTCGTTTTCGTTCCCCGTTCGTTGACCGTGTGGTCCTGGTCATCCAGGGGCTCCCCCCCGCCGATTCGGCGGAAGGCGAGCAAGCGTTAACAACCATTGTGGCGGGATTGAGAGACGAACCCGGCGTGTCCGGAGTCGTTTCCCATCTCGAGTTGCGCGATCCGATTTTTCTGGGCCGGGGAGGTGGGACGTTTGTTCTGGTGGGACTCGCGTCAACCGAGGGTCCAGTGGAGTCGCTTGTTCCTAGGCTTCACGAGCTTGCAAGCTCTCTTGAAAATCAATTGCGGGGCCGCTATCCGGCCGTGAAGCTCGAACTGACGGGCGAGATTCCCCTGAATTTCGACATTCGGAAGGCGAGCGCCGATGATGTCCAACGGGGCGAAAGTCTGGTGATTCCCGCGACCCTTGCACTTTTGCTGGTGGCTTTCGGAAGCGTGGTCGCCGCCCTGATTCCATTGGCAGTTGGCCAGCTTGCCATCGCGGCCACTCTGGCGATTACTGGATTCCTGGCCCAGCGCTGGCACTTGTCCATTCTGGTTCAGAATTTGGCCACCATGCTTGGGCTAGGCTTGGGAATCGACTACGCGCTCCTCATGGTCAGCCGCTTCCGGGAAGCGATTTCTGCCGGGCATAAGGGTCCCGTGGCCTCGGTCATCGCGGCACGTCAGGCAGGTCGTACGCTTTTGATTTCAGCCTCGACCGTAGCCATTGGATTTCTAGCCCTCTTGACGGTTCCCATCAGCGAAATCCGTTCCATCGGTGTCGCGGGATTCCTGGTGGCGGGAATGAGTGTGTTACTTACAAATACCGTCGTTCCGGCTGTGCTGGCGTTGCTCGGCCCGCGGATTAATGCTGGCCGATTGCCCTTTACTCCGACGTTGGATTCGCATCGGGCCGCACATACGGGAAAGCGCTGGCGGAAGTGGGGAACGGTGATTGTCGCCCATCCCTGGCTTGCCCTCTTTCTCGCAGGCGCCCCCTTGCTTCTGCTCGCCTGGCAGGCCAAGCGACTGGACACCAGTCTGCCCAGGGGGAATTGGCTTCCCCAGGCGGCGGAATCGGTCCATGCGCTTCACACTCTTGAACAAATGGATCGGGCCGGCGTCGTTCAATCGTTGCGCGTGGTTGTCGAACTTCCAATGGATTCCATTGCGCAAACCGACGCGGGGTGGAATGCGCTCGATGGTCTCACCAAGCGGCTCGCGAGCGACCCTCGTAGCGCCCGCGTGATCTCTATCACATCGATTGCGGAGAGCAACCGGTCTTCCCTGACTGACCTCTCGCGGGAGACCCGTCGAACGTTTCTGAGTAGTGACGGACGGGCGGCGCTGCTCGAGGTTTTACCCGCGGCTTCGGTTTCCCTGCGCGATCAGGTCAACTGGGTGAGGGAGCTCCGGAAGACCGGCGCGGCAGCTCTCACCGGAGTGCCTGGCGCCACGCTACGCATTGGGGGCATCCCGGCACTCAACGCCGATTATCAGACGATCGTCGGGGACCACTTTGCGTCGGTAACGGCGCTGGTGGTGGCGGGGACTCTCCTGGCGCTTCTGGCCGGGTTCCGATCGCTTTTCGTCGCCGTGAAGGCCATCGCACTGAACCTGTTCTCGGTTGCCGCCTCCTTCGGAGCATTGGTTTTAGTCTTCCAGGACGGACACGGAAGTAGCCTCCTGGGAGTTCGTGGGGGGACGGGTAGTGTGTTTCCCCTTGTTCCAATCGTTGCCTTTGCCATCGTCTTCGGACTAAGTATGGATTACGAAGTGTTTTTGGTCGCACGGGTTCTCGAAGCCAGGAGGAGCGGGCTGAGTGAAATGGACGCAATCCCGGAGGGGTTGGCTAGAACCGCAGGCCTGATTACGAGCGCCGCTGCGATCATGATCGTGGTATTCGCGGCATTCACCTTCGGAAATTTCCTGGTGGTCAAGATGATCGGATTTACCCTGGCGATAGCCGTGTTTATTGACGCGACCCTGGTTCGTATTGTGATCGGTCCCGCGCTCCTTCGTATTGCAGGCGATTGGAACTGGTGGCCTGGGGGGCTCGCCACGGCACGCAGGGCGCCCAGGGCGGCGATCCGCGAATGATGCGTATCGGTATGCGGTCTTGATCTCCAGGAAAAGCAGAAAAGTGATAGCGGAGCGGTCAAGTAGCGACACTGTAGTTGTGGGCGGGACAAGCTTCGCTCTTGCGGCTCCGTCCCCATTATGATGACGGCTCTCGTTGCCTGTGTTGGTCTTACCGAGTTGGTTTATATGCCGCCACTTGGGTTGCGGGCCTCCAGGATGATTCTTCCCAACTGACATAACGCCGGGAAATCCTAGCCTCGCAGGCTTGCAGGATCTTTCGACTCCTCCCACGTCCGGGATGAGTGCTCATCACCTGCCAAAGACACCTGATGAGCAAGACGAGTTTTGCGTTGGGAGACTGGCGATCTCTTTGAGGAGACCGTCAATATTTCGACAAGTCACGACCAGTGTCAAAATGTCTTCGACACTCGGACCCAGTACCAATCGTCTTCCGTCCTTCCCCGACTCCGAGACCACTTGCTGGTTCAGCCACTTAGAAGAAAGCAAGTACCCGACAACAATGTGGTGAGGTTCCCCGGGATTTGGCAATCAGCGTGCACAAAACATATCGCCGATCAAGGGGGATCGCGCGCTTGCAAGCCGCCTGACCCTGGTCTTGAGCACCCCAAGACCTTCCTCGTCACGCAAACCCGACATACTGCTCAAGGAGAAATGCAATGCCTGCCAATCCAGCCGAGACGCTGCTGAGCCCGGATAATCATTCGCTGCTGATGATCGACCACCAATATCTGCAGATGCTCACCATTCGCTCGCACGACGCGAACGTGCTCATCAACCATGCCGTGGCCCTAGTCGAGGCGGCAGCGATCTTCAAAGTGCCAATGCTGACCACGACTGCCTTCAAGGAGCGTCAAGGTTTGGTCGCGCCTCTGGCCGAGGCGACTAAGGCAGTCAAGCCGATCGACCGGACGACTCTCAACTCGTGGGAGGACCCACGTATCGTCGACTGGGTGGAGAAGACTGGACGGAAGAAGCTGGTGATCGCCGGGCAGTGGACCGAGGTGTGCGTCGCTATGCCTGTGCTGTCCGCGCTCGACGCGGCCTATGAGGTGTATGTGGTGACAGATGCCTGCGGCGGTGCGTCGCGCGAAGCCCACGACATGGCGGTGGAACGCATGGTGCAGGCTGGTGCACGCCCGATTACGACCTGGGCCTATGTGTCCGAACTGCAGCGCGACTGGGCACGTGCAGCAACCGCCGAGCAGGTCACCAAGTTGTTCGCACAGCGGGGCGGCGCCTTTGGCCAGGGCCTGCTGTGGGAGTGGGACCTGCTGAACCTCAAGGAAGGCACGCGCTGACGCGGCGCACTGGAGAGAGACGATGGACCATTCACCAAGCTCGCAAACGCTGCCACGCTTATCGCGACGACATCGGCGATCTCATTACGCGTCGGCCGGTCGCCCCGTGCATTCGAACGTAGTGTCATGAAGCTCTTTAACGTAAGCAAGACCATTCAGGAGAAACTGCAATGCATACCTCGCCAATCGCTCAAGCGCCGTCGCTTACTCTCGCCACAGGCGTAACCATCCCCGACAGCAAAATGGCTCGCGAAGTCACCGAATTGGTTCGCGATACAGAGAACTCATTGCTGTTCAACCACTCAAGCCGCGTTTACTACTTTTCCGCTGCAGCTGGCAAACGGAAAGGCCTCACCTTTGACCCTGAGCTGTTGTATGTGAGCGCAATGTTCCATGATATGGGCCTGACTCCGAAACACAGCAGCGCGATAGATCGTTTTGAGGTAGATAGCGCAAACACGGCTCGCGAGTTCCTTCGTCAGCACAAAATCCCCCAACAAGACCTCGACACAGTGTGGACTGCGATTGCACTTCACACCACGCCCGGGATCCCCCAGTACATGCATCCAGTAGTTGCGCTATTAACCAACGGTGTCGAGATGGATGTTCTCGGAATCGCCTACTCGGAATTCTCCGACGCTGATCGCGAAGCAATTGTCGCCGCGTATCCCCGCACCGAACGCTTTAAAGAAGACATCCTCCAGGCCTTTTACGACGGCAACAAACACAGGCCGGAGACGACATTCGGCAATGTGAATGCAGATGTACTGGCGGACAAAGATCCAAAGTTCCAGCGCATGAACTTCTGCAGTATCATCCGCGGTTCGCTGTGGAAGGGCTAAGAAGTCCTGAGGCGGGCGGTGAGGGGAACTCGCCGCATTCAGTGCAACCTATCAACTTTGCAATGCAAAATTTCTGAAAATGAAAGTGAGAGTTCATCATGTCAAAACGCGAACGCTTTACCAATGCAACCGGTGCTCCTGTACCGGACAACACGAATATTTCGACAGCCGGTCGTCGTGGCCCGGCTCTGCTCCAGGACATCTGGCTGATCGAGAAGCTCGCACACTTTGATCGCGAAGTCATTCCTGAGCGCAGGATGCATGCCAAAGGCTGGGGCGCGTATGGAACGTTCACGACGACTCACGACATCACAAAGTACACCAAGGCAGCAATTTTTTCGAAGCTTGGAAAGCAGACGCCTATGTTCGCACGCTTTTCGACCGTCGCCGGGGAACGCGGGGCAGCCGACGCGGAGCGCGATATCCGCGGGACTGCTCTCAAGTTCTACACCGAGGACGGAAATTGGGACATCGTCGGAAACAACACTCCAGTCTTTTTCTTCCGCGATCCTCTGCGCTTCCCTGACCTCAACCACGCCATCAAGCGCGACCCGCGCACCGGTATTCGGAGCGCTCAGAATAATTGGGATTTCTGGACGCTTCTTCCAGAGGCGCTCCATCAGGTCACAATCGTCATGTCCGATCGCGGAATTCCAAAGTCCTTCCGGCATATGCATCTCTTTGGAAGTCACACCTTCGCGATGATCGATGCCGAGAACAAGCGCACCTGGGTGAAGTTCCACTTCCGCACACAGCAAGGCATTGAAAATCTCACGGACGAAGCCGCTGCTGCGGTTGTGGCAAATGATCGGGAGAGCAATGGCCGGGATCTATTGGAGGCAATCGAACGTAAAGATTTTCCTCGTTGGACGCTATTCATCCAGGTAATGACAGAGGAACAGGCAAAGACGCACAAGCACAGTCCTTTCGATCTGACCAAGGTCTGGCCAATGGCTGACTACCCACTGATCGAAGTTGGCGTAATGGAGCTCAATCGTTATCCGGAAAACTACTTCGCAGAGGTAGAGCAAGCCGCTTTCTCCCCGGCGAATATCGTTCCCGGAATTGACTTCTCTCCTGACAAGGTGCTCCAGGGCCGCTTGTTCTCTTATGGAGATACCCAGCGATACCGCCTCGGAGTCAACTTCAATCACATTCCAGTGAATGCGCCGAAGTGCCCATTCCAGTCCTATCACCGCGATGGCCAGATGCGTACAGATGGAAACCTCGGAGCGACGACGTCTTATCACCCGAATAGCCAGGGATTGTGGGACAACCAGCCGCAATACGACGAGCCGACGCTCCCGCTCGAAGGCGACGCTGATCACTATGACCACCGGTTAGCGGATGATCACTGGGAGCAACCGGGCAATCTCTTCCGGAAGATGACTCCAGAGCAAAAGCAGTTGCTCTTCGACAACACCGCTCGCGCGATCAATGGCGCCTCCCAGGAAGTCATGGAGCGGCATGTTGCGAACTGCAGAAGAGCCGATCCTGCCTATGGCGATGGTGTGGCGCGAGCATTGAAGCTGAATGTTTTACAGACCGCCTAACCTCTAACTTAGCAGTTCCTTCTGGAAAGGATGATATTAGGCGCGCCGCATCATGCATGCCACTGCGAACGTACAGAGGCCTGTCAACTCAATCCTTGGAACTGCCTTTATCGAGAGAATGGGAGAACGTTCAACGAGATCGGGGAGCAGGTTAGCAACTGTTCCCCGGCCTCTCAATCAAGAGTCGAAGGAGTAGATCATGAACAAGTACGTCGCTGAATTGATCGGAACCTTTTTCCTGGTTCTGACCATTGGCTGCACGGTCATCGGCCATGGCGCCGGTCCGTTGGCCCCGCTGGCAATCGGTTCCGCGCTCATGGTGATGATTTTTGCGGGTGGTCACATTTCCGGAGGGCACTTCAATCCGGCCGTCACGCTAGGCGTCTGGTTGAGCGGGAAGTGCGAGGCTAAAGATGTGGGACCGTACATGATTTTTCAGGTCATTGGGGCTGTGCTGGCAGCCTTTATAGTGAAGTTCTTAAAGGGAGGGGCCGCTGTTGCACCGCTCCACCCGGCGACTGTACCCGCGCTTGTGGCAGAGTTTCTTTTCACCTTTGCGCTCGTTTACGTTGTCCTGAACGTTGCTACAGCCAGGGGTACGTCGGGCAATTCTTTTTACGGGCTGGCGATCGGATTCACCGTGATGTTGGGGGCGTTTTCCGTCGGCAACATCTCCGGCGGAGCCTTCAACCCAGCGGTCGCGGCCGGCATCTCCGTTATGGGGCTGTCGTCCTGGCCGAATATCTGGATTTACCTGTTGGCTGATTTTGCCGGCGGTGCGGTGGCGGCGGGCGCTTTCAAGGCGCTGAGTCCAGCCGATCGTGAAGATGTTCATCGAACCGATTCAAGCGATCGACCGCAAGAAAGGGAGGCTGCCTGACTTGCCGCCCGCCTCAAGACGGACTAATCCTTGTCGCCGTGTCGTGAGGGTACGCTGAAGTCTGAGGTCATGAGAGGAAACAGACAATGTGCTTGCGGAGCAACTCGCCCGCCTGCTGGCCATCTCCTTGTTCCAGCGCATCGATGATGCCCCAGTGGGCTTCCTGGACGGCCATCAGATCGACCTCGCCTTGTGAAAGGCGCAATTGGATACGCACTTCAAAGGCGAGAGAATCCCAGGTCCGGGCGAGAATTCGGTTTGAGGCTCCCTCCACGATAATGCGATGAAAGTGGATGTCGTGGCGCGCGTATGCCTCAATGTCCTTTTTTCGCGCTGCGTCACGGATGGCCGCAGCCGTTTTCTTCAAACTACCTACTGAGCCCTTGAAGCGAGGTGCGGCAAGTTGTCCTGCCATCTCCTCGAGCGCGGCGCGCACCATATACGCCTCTCGCATATCCTGCGGTGTCACCTCTCGCACTCGGCTTCCCTTATACGGTTCGGTCACAACAAGTTCGAGCGCCTCGAGTTCGCACAGAGCCTCGCGTACCGGTCCCTGGCTGGTATTCAACTCATGGGCGATCTGCAGTTCAACGAGGCGCGATCCAGGAGGAAGATCCCCATTCATAATCCTCCGCAGAAGCTCCCGTTTCACCTGTTCGGCCATTGATTCGTGCTGTACTGCGCGTTGCTTCGTTGCCATTTCCGAAATTATAAATAATCTGCGACCAATTGCCACTATAGATAATCTATAAGAATGTAGGCCATGAAATCCGATACGAGGCCTCTCGACTGGCACCACCGGTGCGGTATTTGAAACCTTCTAAGCGAGTTTCTCTCGATCGAGCAGGTCGAGGTAGAACAACGCTTTCAAGCGCAAAGAGCGAGACGCTTCTGTACGAGCACATCTCCTTATTGCCCAACATGGAAGCGCTACCTTCGTTCCCCAGGGAATGAGGCAGTAGTCCTTTTGCAGAAAGATTTTGGTATGTGGATTGTTCGACTGGCGCTGAATCGCCCCTATACGTTCATCGTTGCTTCTATCCTGATTCTCCTTCTGGGGCTGTCTTCGATTGCAACGATGCCTACGGATATCTTTCCAGCCATCGACATCCCTGTCATCACGGTTGTTTACGATTACCGTGGCTTGCAGGCGCAGGAGATGGAGCAGCGCATCACGACATTCAGCGAGTTCATCATGTCGACGGTGAACGACGTGAAATCGATTGATTCGCAGACCGTTCGCGGCTACGCCGTGCTGATGATTTACTTTCAGCCCCAGGTGCGGATTGATGCCGCGATGGCGCAGGTCGGTGCAGCCACACAATCGATCCGCTTTCGCTTTCCTGCAGGAGTAAATCCGCCCTGGGTGCTGCGCTTTAGCGCCTCCACCGTGCCGATTTATCAGTTAGCACTCTCCAGCGATACGCTGTCGCAATCCGAGTTGTATGACTATGGCATCTTCCGCATACGGCAAAGGATATCGACAATTCCGGGAACGTTGCTCTCGGCCCCGCATGGAGGAGTTGTCCGCCAGATTATGGTGGACCTGGACCAGCAGTCGTTGCTGGCAAAAGGGCTGTCGCCGATAGATGTTGAAAACGCCATCACCGCGCAGGACGTAACGATGCCCACCGGCACGATCAAGGTTGGTGGGCGCGAGTACGGGTCAAGCCTGAACAACAGCCCCCGCGATGCTCTGGCGCTGAACGATGTGCCCGTCAAAGTGGTGAATAACTCCGTGGTCTTCATGCGCGATGTGGCGCATGTGAGAGATGGTTGGATGGTGCAGCAGAACATCGTGCGCGCCAACGGCAAGCCATCCGTGCTGACCCCCATCTTCAAAACCGGCTCTGTCTCCACGCTTACGATCATCAACGAAATCAAGAATAAGGTTCTTCCTGTCGTTCAAGCGGCTGCGCCTAAAGGCATGAAGATTCAGGGCCTCTTCGATCAATCCGTCTTCGTTCGCGCCGCCATCGAGGGCGTACTGCGCGAGGGAGCGATCGCTTCCTGCCTCACGGCCCTGATGATCCTGCTCTTCCTGGGCAGTTGGCGTAGCACCCTCATCATTGCAATCTCGATCCCACTCTCCATCTTGAGTTCCATCATCGTCCTGAACGCACTGGGACAGACGCTGAATACCATGACCTTGGGTGGTCTGGCGCTGGCGATTGGTATCTTGGTGGACGACGCCACGGTTACCATCGAAAACATTCACCGGCACATGGGCACGCAGTCCCTCTACGATGCTGTGTTGCAGGGAGCGGCGGAGATTGCGACGCCGACGTTCGTGTCCACGCTGACGATCTGCATTGTCTTCGTCTCGGTGGTCTTTCTTACCGGGCCTGCGAAGTATCTTTTTACGCCGATGGCGATGGCAGTCGTCTTTGCCATGATGGCTTCGTACATCCTTTCCCGCACTCTGGTGCCGACCCTGGTCAAATACTTTCTGGCTGGTGAGAACCACTCTTCAGCGGAAGAGCCCGCCCGAACGGCAGCGGGCCAGCAGTCTTCATGGTTCGAGCATTGCACCAATCGGTTCAATGCGGGCTATCTGAAAGTGCAGGAGTACTACACCCGCCTGCTTCATAGCTTCCTCGAAAATCACAGGACGGCTCTCATCGCCTGTGCCGGCGTGATGGCGACCGCGTTTCTGTTGTTGCCCTTTATCGGGCGCGACTTCTTTCCCGCGGTCGATACCGGTCAATTCCGATTGCATGTGCGTACCATGCCGGGAACCCGTATCGAGGAGACGGCGGTCCTCTTCAGTCAGGTCGAGCAGAACATCCGTCAGGTAGTTCCAGCCAATCAACTCGATCTGGTTCTCGACGACATCGGTCTTCCCCAGGATCCCATCGACTTCACCTTTGGCTTTACTCCCAACATCGGTGCCTTCGACGGAGAGATCCTCGTATCGTTGAATCAGAAGCACCACGCTCCCACGGAAGCGTACATCGAGGCGTTGCGCCGGGAGTTGCCGAAGAAATTCCCGGCCATGACCTTCTACTTCGAGCCTGCGGACATGGTTACCCAGATTCTCGACTTCGGTCTCTCCGCACCGATCGACGTTGAGGTCCAGGGAACCGATGCCGGCAACTTCGACGTTGCCCGTTCTCTGCGTACAAAGATCGCTGCTCTACCCGGCGCGGTGGACGTTCACCTGCAACAGGTGATGGACAGTCCTAATCTGAAGATCGACGTGGATCGCACGCGGGCGGCGCAGTTCGGGTTGACCCAGCAGGACGTAGCCAATAACTTGTTTGTCTCCATGGCTTCCGGCTATGCGGTCGCACCCAACTTCTGGGTCGATCCGAATATGAACCTCACCTATACGGTTACGGCGCAGACGCCACAGTACCGTCTGGATTCGATCAACGCCCTGAAGAATACGCCGATCCCCCTCAGGACGCTGCCCAACCAGACAGAGATGCTCGGCAACCTGGCCACGATCACGCCTTCGTACGAGCCGGTTGTGATCAATCATCACAATGTGCAAAGAGCCTACGACGTACTCCTCAATACCCAGGCGACCGACCTTGGCTCCATCGAGAAGAAGGTGCAGCGGGTCGTGGAGGAAGAGCAGAAAAAACTTCCTCCGGGCAACGTGATCGAGATCCGAGGCCAGGTGGAGAGTATGAATGAGGCCTTCACACGCCTTGGCATCGGTTTGGCTTTCGCTGCAATGCTGGTGTATCTGCTGATGGTGGTCAATTACCAGAGCTGGCTCGATCCGTTCATCATTATCTGTGCGCTTCCAGGAGCCTTCTGTGGCGTCGTGTGGGCGCTCTTTCTCACCCAGACAACCTTCAACGTGCCCAGTCTAATGGGGGCCATCATGTCCATCGGGGTTGCGACCGCAAACTCTATTCTGCTGGTCACATTTGCCAAGCAACAAAGTCAGCGTGGCTACTCCGCCTTTGAGGCCGCGGTCTCTGCGGGCGCCACCCGTCTGCGCCCCATCGTCATGACGGCCTTTGCCATGATCGTTGGCATGCTGCCGATGGCCCTGGGGCTGGGCGAGGGTGGAGAGCAGAATGCTCCTCTGGCTCGTGCCGTCATTGGTGGCCTTTCGATCGCCACCTTCGCAACGCTGTTCTTCGTTCCACTGATGTACAGCCTCGTCCACGGAAAACGCAAAAATCAGCAACAGGAGAACGCATAATGACGCCAACAGGTAGCACTCTAGTTGAGTCTGAAATTTCGACTCCCTCTCGCACGAAGCCCATCCGTGTCGTCGCTGGAGTAGTGGTGATGATTCTCTTGCTGGCAATCGGCATCGTGCCGCGTGTCATGAGGAACAGGGAAGCGCACGATGTGGTTCACGCCAGTACCGTCCTTCTTCCCGAAGTGATCGTGGTGCAACCGCACCTGGCACCGGCCCATACCTCGCTATCTTTGCCGGGAAATCTTGAGCCTATGTACAGCGCCTCGGTCTTTGCGCGCACCAATGGATACGTTGAGAAGCGCTTTGTCGATATCGGAGCGCATGTAAAGGCGGACCAGATTCTGGCGCTCGTCTCGACACCTGAGATTGATCAGCAATTGAATCAGGCATACGCAAATGTTCAAGAGGCTGCGGCCGCAGTCCAACAATCCAAGGCCGCCCTACAGCAGGCCCAGGCCAATCTCGACTTGGCACGCATGACAAGGGATCGTTACGCGCCCCTCATTAAGACACATGCAGTTACGCAGCAGTCGGTGGACGACACCGAGCAGGCATTCAACGCGCGCCAGGCGGATGTGTCGGCCGCAGTGGCCAATATAGCCGTTGTGCAGGCAAGGCTGAGCGCGGAAAGGGCGAACGTTGAACGACTGACGCAACTGCAGGGATTTGAACGCGTGGTTGCGCCCTTTGAGGGAGTCATTACCGCGCGAAATGTGGAACAGGGCGACCTGGTGAATGATGGCAGCGGCAATGGCAGCAAGAGCCTCTTCAGCATTGCGCAAAGTGATGTTCTACGGGTCCAGGTGGAGGTGCCACAATCCGCCGCACTCGGAATCAACGCGGGACAGCAGGCGACTGTCACTGTGGAGGAAAGGCCAGGTCGTCCCTACACGGCTATAGTGTCGCGTAGCGCGGCGTCGGTGGATCTGGCAGCCCGCACGATGCTGACAGAGGTCCAGGTCGATAATCACGATGGATCCCTGTTACCCGGCATGTACGGTCAGGTTAAGTTCGATCTGGCGCAAAGTCAGCCATCTCTGGTCATCCCCTCAACCGCCCTGGTGATCGATAAGAATGGCACGCATGTGGTCACGGTGGCCTCGGATGACACGGTGCACTTTATTCCGGTCGATATCGGTCAGGATATGGGAGCCCAGGTTGAAATATCGCAAGGACTCCGCGGTGGAGAACGGCTGGTGAGCAATCCAAGTGATCTCCTAAGCAACGGGCAGAAGGTCTCCGTTGTTCAGTAAGGCTACGATGCGCTTCGAGTGCAATTTGAAATTAGGGAGCAGCACAGTGAACAGACTCTTTCCCATCTCCGGCGGCGTGGCGGTACTGCTGCTCGCTGGCTGCATGGTGGGGCCACAGTACCAACGGCCCGCGGCCATCACCACACCTTCGTTCAAGGAAGAAGCTCCTGCTACTCAGGCAGAAGGGAGCGACGGATGGAAGCCCGGACAGCCCAGTGACCAGAAGCTGAAGGGGGACTGGTGGCTCATGTACCAGGACCAGCAACTAAATACTCTGGAAGCGCAGGTGAATACCGCGAACCAGACGCTGAAGGCGGCGGAGGCAAACTTCCGGGTCGCGCGTGCCGCCATAGGCTATGCGCGTGCCAATGAGGCGCCCACGATTGGCGTGGAACCGTCCGCGAGCTCCGTCCGCGAATCGGCCAATGAGCCTTACTTTCTGACCGACCTCGCCAACAATGGCACCGGCAACTTCGTCCTGCCCTTTGACATGAACTATGAAGTTGATCTTTGGGGCCGCATCCGCCGCGGCGTAACCGCTGCCAGAGAGCAGGCGCAGGCGAGTGCCGCCGATATCGAGAGCGTGCGGCTTAGCTTGCATGCGGAGCTGGCAACCGACTACTTCGGATTGCGCACTGCGGATAGCCAGAAAAAACTGCTGGACGATACGATCAAGGCCTACCAGAACGCATTGCAGCTTACTCAGCAGCGCTTCAACGGTGGTCTCGCGCTACGCTCCGACGTAACCCAGGCAGAGGCGCAGTTGGATCAGGCGATGGTGCAGCGCAGCGATATTGAAGTGCAGCGCACCCAGTTCGAGCACGCCATCGCTGTGCTGATCGGTAGGCCGCCCGCGGCGCTTACCATTGCGCCCATCCCGCTCGATGTGGAGATGCCAATGCCGGCGATCCCGGGTATGCTGCCTTCCGAATTGCTGGAGCGGCGGCCGGATATCGCAGCTGACGAACGCCGCATGGCCGCTGCAAATGAGCAGATCGGCATTGCGCAAGCGGCGTACTATCCATCCCTTTCGCTCAGCGCCCTCGTCGGCATGCAGGGAACCTCCGCGTTGAACTGGTTTGCCTGGCCAAGTCGCTTCTGGGCAGTCGGATCTACTTTCTCAGAAACCCTCTTCGACGCTGGACGGCGCCGGGCCACAACCGAAAGTGCACGTGCTGGCTATGACGCGACGGTCGCCACCTACCGTCAGACGACGCTCAGTGCATTCCAGCAGGTAGAAGACAACCTGGCGGCACTGCGTGTGCTGCAGGCAGAGGCGGAACAGCAACATCACGCAACGAATGCGGCGCTCCAGTCCTTACAAACCTTTAACGAGCGCTACGAAGCCGGATTGGACCTTTACCTGGAAGTGATCACATCCCAGACCACAGCACTTGCTGATCAGCGCAATGACATCGACATTAGGCGCAGGCAACTTGACGCGAGTGTTCTCCTGATCAAGGCGCTTGGAGGAGGCTGGGATATCCAGCAATCGCCAAAGCTCTAGAGGTCGAAAGGCTGGTACGCAATCCCACATGTTCCTATCTCCTTCAAAGCCTCCAGCCCGTTTCTACATACAGTCGCCAGCCTCTCTCTCGAGTTGCACTCGCCATTGGCTGGGAGTAACTCCCGTCCATCGCACGAAGCCGCGCGTGAAGACGCTCGGATCCGTATAGCCGACAATAGTTGCGATTTTACTGATCTCCAGCTTGGTATAGGCCAGCAGCTGCGAAGCATACTCGCACCTGGTTTCATCCAATGCCTTCTGAAACTGCAGCCCTGATGCATTAAGCCGGCGGTGCATCGTGCGAGGGTTCATACCCAGTTGTGCCGCAGTCCTGATCGCGGAAACGTCACCTCTTATGAGCGCAACTCTTAATTCTCGCTGCAACTGAGTGCCTAAATCGATATCGCCGGCATGCCAGAGTTCTCGAACCCGACTCTCAAGGGCGATGCGACGCCGAGGGTCGGCGTCCCGGATTGACTGGTCCAGCATTCTTCGCGGAAAGACGACAGCGGTTTGATCCGCGTTGAATGTCAGCTTCACTCCGAAGGAGTGTCGATAGTGGGCTATGTTGCGTGGCTCAGATCGAGACAATAGGACTTCCAGAGCCGACGCATGGCCTGAACCGGCAAGTTCGCAAAAAACGGTGAATACTCCCATTGCAGCGGCATCGCAGATGAGATAGCTACCCGGCACATTCGGCTGATATACCGCGTATCCGAAGAACGCCTGTGGACCATCTTCCATCAGATAAGTGACACCTCCGTGCGCATTGCGATGTTGGTTGAGCGAAAAATCCTGCAAGGCAACGCGGAGCGTCGGCGAATTTCGCATCAGCTCGCCAAGTAGGCCAAGCGTGTCCGTCCGGATTTGACGGCCGATTTCCAGACCAAGATGCGGGCATTGAGTGCTCTTGCAGGCCACCTCCGCGAGCCGGCCCATCGCTCGGTATGGGATCGTTCCCTCCGGATCGTCCAGGGCATCCTCGCTCAGACCGGCGGTGGCCAGCGCTTTGATAGGATCGACGCCGTAGCGGCGCAGAAGCTCAGGCAAGTAAGAGAGAAAACCTACTCTTTGGAGGTTTTCGGGTGGAAGCGCTGGAACCATTCTCGTTAGCTCCTCTCGAACGGAGCCGTCCTAAGCCTCGCTCAAATATTTCGAAGGTTTGTCCACTATAGTCAAGTGATTTTACGCGAAGCGAGTTATAGTCGAGCCGAACTCACAAATAACCATGGTCAGTTGGCCTCAGTGCCAATAGTTCGGTGGGGTGACAACCCGAGACTGCGATTCGCCTTGCATTGAGGCATCGGTCCGGGCAGCAAGACTGCGTATAGG
>Ga0209624_10000649_pt1 | contig 30485 bp, 17 predicted proteins | sample JacPinW_OM2H0_O1_FD_188565 | JGI IMG/M metagenome (GOLD analysis project Ga0209624, IMG submission 188565) | Forest soil microbial communities from Algoma, Ontario, Canada - Jack Pine, Ontario site 1_JW_OM2H0_O1 (SPAdes) (version 2) | ecosystem: Environmental > Terrestrial > Soil > Boreal...
AGATGCGAAGCAGCCCTTCCCACCATTGCCGGCCAGCAAGATTGCCGTAGGCTTCCTCACCGGCTATACGTCGCCAACCATCGTCACTCAGGCGATGGACTACATCATCTCCGGCAAAGCTCCCGCTGGAACAAGATATAAGTTGCGTCAGCCCACCGGCTACCCACGCATGATCGGCGCCATGTTTTGGACCATCGACGCCGACCGCCGTGGCAACTACAACTACTCAAACGTAGTCGGCCCCGAACTTCACAGCTACGCGGCGGCCCGGTAGCGTTCAGTCACCCAAACCGATTAGAAATTGAAGTAGTAGATTGCGATAGCCGGCACGAAGACGTTAAGGTAGGCTTGCGCGGCGCTACCCCAAAATGTATGCCAGCCGTCTGCTTCGACGTTGATGCCTCCCCAGACCCAGATTTCATAGAAATGATCGCTATCAACGAATGTCGATGCGGCCAATGGAAGACCAGAACTACCGCCTAGGCTCGATATGTTGATCTGTTGATCGATCAGAGCGCTCTGAAACTGACCGCGCAGAGTATATTCACCGACATAAAGACCGATGAATCCGCCCGCGTTCGCGCTGTCCAGGACATACCACGTCTGGAAGTCATAGCCCATCGAGGGATTCGCGAAGATGTCCAATATTCCATTGGCGGCAGGAGGTTGAAAATAACCACCGACTGCAGCTGCTGCTGAACCCCAACCGCTACCATTATTTAATGGGGTATCGCCATACGTCTGGAAGGAGCCATTTGCATTCGCGGTGGCGTAGCTCGTTGCATCTCCGCCGTGGTTACTCGTTTGCCACGTCCCCCAGTAGGGCGGAGCGAACGTAGCTGAGAGAGAGCCCAGGCGGACACTCGTAGGAATCTTGGGTGTCCGATCCGGCAGAGGGGGCTTTTTCTTGCCATAGGCAGCAGCGAGAGCGCGGGCACGCTTGGTCGCCGCGGCCAGCTTGGGATCCTCGCCGGCCAAGCTGCGAAGGACGCCGAAGTTAGCGTTGCTGATAGCGCGCTGCTCTTTGTAACGGGCAATTTGCTGCGCGGTGCGGCTCTTCCACAAGGCATCGAGCCTTGCGCGACTCTTAGTGAGAAATTGCTTTGATGGCTTGGGTCCGATCAGACGTTCGAAGCTGTCCATAACGACTCTCCTTGGATTTCACGAACAGTCTTTCCGCGATATCGCTTCGAGAATCCTGGAAGAAGTTTGTCGAATTAGCTGTTGGAAAAGACTCCTCTCAGGGCCCCGACCCGATAAGAAGAAAAGAGGATATGACTATAGCACCATCGAAGACGATTCGTCCTGCGGGCCACCTTGTATCGTGGCCTGCTTTTAGGTGATGGTGTAAAGCGGATTGAACTCAGGAATACCGCTCGTCTGGCCATCGATCCAGCGAAGAACGTAAACTTGCGCGGGATCGGTAAGAGACTTAGTGATTGCGTTCGGAATCACTTCAAGCAGGGCATGAGCGGCAAGATCCTGATAGTAGTCAATATCGGGTTCCACCATAACCCAGTTCGTACCGCTCGGGGATTTCTCGTTTTCATGAAAAGTGAACTGCACATCAGCTTCGCCGAACTGAATCTGCTTCCAGCTACGCGTTGCTCCAGGATGGAAAAGACCAGGGTTAAGTTCCACAGAGAACTTTCCATCGGCAGTCGCGGCCTGAATCTGCTGAATAAGTTCAGGATCACACCATGCAAAAAAACGGTCTTGGGCAGGCGCTAAATCCCCGCCCCAGATAAGCTGCTTCATGTAATTGAGCGGAGTCTGATGTGGAAGAGCAATCTGGCTCATCGCTTCGCAGATGTTAAGCAGACACGCGAGAGGCTTCTCCTCTTCGACAAGCTTGTCGTAGTTGGCTTCTCCCGTTGCGTTATCGAGACCAGCGCCAATAAAAGGGTATGCCGCGTTTGCCTCGGGAAAGCGAGCGTCGACAAAGCTGAAACCCGGATCTTTGCGGATCAGCATGAGATCAAGCACGCGGGTATAGCTATTCGAGAGCTTGACAGGAGTAAAACCCGCCTGCTGAAACCCCTCCGCCCACACGAGCACAGTGTAGTTATCACCCAGGTTGTCAAAAAACGGAACTGAAAAGGTCGTATCAGGCGTTTCGATGTAATCACGAAACTGCTGAGTCTGATGACCGTCAGTTATCGTAACCAGAAATTTCGCAGGAGCCGCGAACAGCTGGCGACTGCCATCAAAGATGCGGAGATGAAGCTGGCTGGTGGTTGGCATATACGTCCTCGGGTTCCCATTCATTAGAGCCTTGGCCGGCGTATATCGAAATTGAAAGTTTAGCCAAAATATTATGGCCGAGATCGTCTCGTTCGTGGTGATAGCGTTTGAGGCCTGTCGTAATAGGTGGGTTTAGAGTATGGGATGATCGCACCAAACTCCCCTTTGATCTCGGAGAACACATGTGACCACTCGCCCGACCCAAACTTGTACATCTGTACCGGGAGGAGTAACATCCCTCGCAACAGGGCCCAGCACCTTCCATTTCATCAGAGGAGAAGGCAAATGGCGTCTAATTCACCAAATGGTCATCTAAAAATAGTGGTCTCAGAAGGAAAGGTCACTTCTGAAGATCTTCATCTGGCACTCGACCAGGCCCTGAAAGCTATAACCAAAGGTGGCTGCAACTGCGGCCTGACCGGATTCGATATTAGCTTCGTCCGCGGAGATCCGGCACTCACTCAACTGGCCCACATCCCCAACATACAAGCCGGCGTCATGATCCACGAATAGGCCTGTAATTCCCCTCAGCATTGCAACGCAAGGAGAGGCCGATCAAATGGCCACTTTGAGCACAAGCTGCGTCGATAAGGGGCCGCGCCGCTCCGTGGCGATCGGTGCCACGTACGAGGGACGCGACCCTTACCTTCTTGAACGCATGCTTCCGTTCGTCGATTATCTCGAGGTCACTCTCGAAACCATCGCCGAAGTCCAGGGAGATACCATCGCGTTGAGCGACGAGATCATGTCGGAGCTGAAAAACGTAGGTGACGCGGCGCAGATCATCGTCCATGGCGTAGGACTGTCCATTGGATCGCACGAAGGAATGTCTCCGACCTACTTCCGGTTGCTCGATGATTTTCTTGAACAGATCGACGTCGCCTGGCATAGCGAACACCTTGGCTACACCAAGGTCGACGGGGAGCATCTAGGCATTATGCTCGCAATGCCTAAGACCCACGAGTCCCTCGATTTGGTCTGCAGGCGAGTCGATGAAATCCAACAGCGCTACGGACTCCCGTTCTTGCTTGAAAATATCGTTCATGTGGTCCCTGATTTTCCAGGTCATTACACCGATGCAGCGTTCCTTAACGCACTTGTGGAGAGGACCGGTTGCGGTCTAATTCTGGATGTTTACAATCTCGAATGTGATGCGCATAACCAGGGATTCGACATCCCGGTCTTTCTCAACGAGCTTAAGACAGAGTATGTTCGCGAAATGCACGTCGCATGCGGCGTAGAGCACAACGGGTTTCTGTTGGACGTGCACTCTCAACTCGCGCGCAATTCCACCGTTCAGCTCGCACAACAGGTCATCGGAAAATCGCCTGGAAGCGTCAGGGTCGTGGTTTACGAGTTCATGCCCGAGGCCATTCCGGGACTGGGACATGACGCGATTGCAGAACAGTTGGGCCGGCTTCGCACGACATTCAGGAACTAAGCCATGGATCTTGCGGTTCATCAGAGAAAACTCCTCGGTCTCATACGAGACACCTATCAGGTGCACCCGGATGACGACGCTTACATCCATGGCGTCGCACACTCGAAAGACCTCAAGGAGGCACGACGAAATGTCTTCATGTGGCGAATTTTCGTGCTCGAACGCACCGCCCCCCTCACGTTTACATATTTGAAACGGCGCCATCTCTTAGAAGCCGCGCTGAGCACTTTCATCCAACAGGAGAACATCTCTCCCTTCAGGGAAACTCAGGCTCCCGCTTTCCTGGAGGCGATGGGTCATCACACTGACCGTCTGGTTGCTTCAGTGGCACAGTTCGAGCTCGCGCTGATGAAGGTAAAACAGGGGGCGCCCGAGACCCACGTCGTTACGTGGGACATTGAGCCGCATGCTCTGTTGAAAAGCCTTGTCACGGACCTTCCCCTGGAGGGTGTGCCTCGCGAGGGAAACTACCAAATCATCGTCTCCCGCGATGTCCCATCACACTTCCAGATCGTGTCGATCGAAACAGCCGACGAGAACAGAAACACCTATCGAGGAGATTAAGCGAATCGGGCATTCCCAAAATGGGAATCCCTCAAAAATAAATCCGGAAAAAGTGGCATGCTTTTCAAGCCCGAAAACTAACCGTCAACTTCCCAGCTTTCACCAGCAATCCACCACAACTTCACCACCAAAAAACCACATCCAACCACCCATTTTCGCCAAAACCCCCAGCAAAAACACGGTCCCACCACCCCCCAAAAAAATTACTGCAAAAGCACACATGCCACCCGATTCGGGTGACATGTGTGAAGGCTAGCGTTCAAGTTAGAAATTCAGCTTGAGCGCAAGTTCGACCTCGCGCCCAGGGTTCGATCCGTCGAGCAATCCGAAGAGCCCAGTCGTTCCTGAGCCTCCGCCGTTAACCCCTGTAGTACGAACGCCGCTGCAGCTTGCACAGGAGCTGTACTGGCCCCACCAGCTTGCTGGGACGCTGAAGATAGGCGTGTTGGTAAGGTTGATGAATTGGCCGACGAAGGCCACATTGACAGTCTCAGTGATGGGGAAATGCTTGATAAGACTGAGGTCCGCCGTCTTGAGACTTGGCCCGCGCAGAGACCCCGTCTGACAGTTACCGAACTGGCCGTTTGTGGTACTAGTAACGGCCCCTGGATTAAGGTTGACGCGCCCAATGCTGCTGCCAATCTGCACTGTTTGCATGGGCTGATTGGTAGCAACGCCAGACACGCAGTTAGGGCGTGGCTCATACGAACCGACCAACGAAGACGCAGAGTTCGGATTGGAATCTCCCATATAGGAACCAGCGAAAGGAGTGATTCCGAAGCCAGAGTGAAGAGTGAGGCTGAGCGCCGTCTGCCAGCCGCCGATGATCTGGTTTACAAGCCCGTTCGCCTTGTTGCCGAACTGCTTCCCATGTCCGAAGGGAAGGCTATAAACCGCATAGCCCCCGAGATACGATGCCACATCAGTAGTGCAACGCCCGTAATCTCCCTTCGGATTGTACTCATCCTGGAAGAAGTTCTGTGTTGCCTGTGTCTGCGACTCTCCTATGCCTTCTTCGTCGCCATAGGAGCCGAAGTAGCCGAGGGTGTTGGTCATGCATTTCGACCAGGAGTAAGAGAAGTTGTAGTCGAGACCGTGGAAGTTTTTCTGATTCATCGTGACCTGCAGCGCGTTGTAGCGAGAGATTCCGTCAGAATTGTTGTACCGCGCCTGACCAACACCGTTGGCGAGCAACTGTGTCATATATGGGCCAGGAACAACCTGCCCGTTTTGAAGGAGCTGCTTCTGGTTGTACAGATAGATATCAGCGAGATGGTCGATCTTGTTGCCGACATATCCGATGGATGCGGTCATGTTGCCCTTGAATTGGCGTTCGTAGACGACGTTCCACTGCTGATCGACTGCAGGCTGAAGGTTAGGATTCGTTGCGTGAACCTGAACGCCGGAGATGCAGTTGGACGCAAAGCTCATCAATTGGGCCGGGGTGCAGGCTGATGAGAAGGTGGAGTAGCCCTGATCGAGCGACGTCTCGGGCAGATTGGTGGAAGAGAGGTTCTTGATATTGGTCATGATGACATTGGGAGGATTGATCACCGCCATGTTGTTGACGCCGTTTCCTTCCATGTACGACGAGACGTCATAGGCTGCGCGGAAGACCGAGTTCTGGTCCCACGAAGGCTTCCAGGCAACGCCGATACGCGGCTGGAAGTTGCCGATCCCCATATACGTGTTGTAGTTCTTCCCGATCTCGGGAGTTCCGGTCATCAGGTCGTAGTTGACGTTGTTGTTCTTGTCCTTGTCGCCGCGCGCTGTCGTCACCTCATAGCGCAATCCGGCAATAATGGTTACGTTGGGGGTGATCTTGTACGTGTCCGAGACAAAGGCCCCGATGAGACTGTTACGCAGATGGAAGTTCAAAGGAGCGCCTTGTTGCACCGCCTGCGGCGCACCGAGCAGGAAGTCAGCAAAAGCGTTTCCAGCCGGATGGATTGGATTTCCGCTGCTGTCGTAACCGGCAACCACCGCGGTGTTCGCTGTGTACTGGCCGTTGAAGGCGAAGCCGCCCGACGCGCCATTGTTTCCTGCGTACACGTCGTTCATGATGTAGTGGTAGTACTGAAATCCACTGTGAATCTCATGACGGCCATGTGTCCAGGTGATCGAATCGCCCACCTGAATCGTATGGTCGTGGAAGATCTCGACTCCGTTTGTGCTTCCCATCGTCTGATAGCTGCCGATGCTGAAGAGCGGCAGGATGTCTCCCGGGACGCCCGGCAGACCGAACTGCTGTGGCAGATTGCCACCGGTCGCGTTGGTATAAATCTGGTCGTTTGCCGGGAAGATCTGACCGCCAAGGCGCAGCTCGTTCACGAGCGAGGGTGTGATGGTGCGGTCCCAGTTCAACACGAAGTTCTTCAACGGATACTCGCGTTGTAGATTCGGAGTTAGCTCATTCGTACCATTGCTCGTCGTGCTGATCGTGTACATCTGCGAGTAGCGACCGGAAACATGGTCCTTTGGCGATGCCTGCCAGTCAATCTTTGCATCTCCCTGGTAGGCATGAATATAGCCGTTGGTGTAGTAGCTCTGTTGCTCCATCTGCTGCGCGAACAGCGGCGAAGCAACAAGCTTCGATGCAACGCTGCTGGTAATAGGAACCTTGTTATTTAGGAAAGGTGTGCGAGCTCCGGGACTAGTGCCAGCGGCTGGCTGATACAACTGATAAGCAAGATTCGTGCAGACACCATTGACGAACGTTGCTCCATTGCCCGTACAAAGCGAGGAGAGATCACCGCTGGTAAATGCCGACGGAACAACGTTGTTCGTCTGCGCCGTCCGAGGCGTGTTATTGATCGCCCCCTGAAAATCGGCAAAGAAGAACAGCTTGTCCTTGATGATAGGACCGCCGAGCGTTCCGCCGAACTCATTCCACTGGATGACAGGACGCGGCAGAAGTCCCGAACCGGGTACGCCAACAAGATACGCATTGGCCTTGTCCTGCCATGAGTTGGCATTCAGTACCGTGTTACGAAAGTATTCGAAAACGTTGCCGTGGAAGCTGTTCGTGCCGGACTTCATGGTCTCGACGATTACGCCACCAATGTAGTTACCGAAATCAGCTGGGGCATTGCTGGTGATGATGTTGAAATTCTGAATCGCATCGGGACTGGGGACGTAAGCAACGTCGTTGTTGTCGGCCTGGTTCACATCCATGCCGTCCAGGGTGAAGTTATTGTCCTGTTCACGCGCGCCATTGACATAAGGACGACCCGTTCCAAACGTGGTCTGCGCGGACTGAAAGGCAAAGATATTCGGGCTGACGACTCCAGGAGCAAGAAGCGTGAGTTGGTTGATGTCGCGCGTTGCCAACGGCAGGCTCGAGACAGCCTTCGCATCCAACACCGTCGAAACCTCGGTGGAATCTGACTGCAGTAGCGGTGGGGCGGTCGTTACCTCGATGGTTTCGCTGATCTTCCCCGTCTTCATTCTGAAGTCAACGCGGGCAACTTGATTAACAGTCAGGTTGAATGCGCTATAAGTCTGCGTGGAGAAGCCTGGCGCCTCCGCTTTGACCGTGACGTTACCAACTGTGATCTGAGGGAAGTTGTAAATGCCCGCGCTGCTTGTTTTGGTAGTCCAGATGGTGCCGCGATCCGTGTCGCGGACGGTCACGGTCGCGCCGGGAATTACCGCGCCGAGGGAGTCCTCTACTTCGCCAGTAATCGAGCTGGCAGCTTGTTGGGCCCTTGAGGGCAGTGTTCCCAGCGCCATTGCGAGCAAACACGCGAAGCTCGCGGCCATGAGAGATTTGAGATTATTTAGCTTCACGATTGGTGTACCTCCATTGAATTTCTTCTACCGCACTACTCTGGACAGAATTCACCAATGACTTATGCGGAGCAGTAATTTCCCCGAGTCTGTCTTCAAGTGAACATTCCAATTGCTTTTTTAAGTTGCCTTACTGTATAGACAACTACACGGGTAATGCAAGAGAAATATTTAGGTGCTCCGCCGGAGAGAATCCTATGGTCCGGAAGTCGCCCTGCGTCACCTTTAAGCCGGTTGTTGCCCTAAACCCGGCCTCGACAATCTGGTTCGCTAGGAGAATTTGCCCTGACTTCAAACCCGCTCGACAAAAGAGGCTTTATTCCGCTGTACTACCAGATCCAGCGAGTTCTTATGGAAAAGATCCATTCCGGAGAACTCAGCGAGGGAGACTCTCTTGCCTCGGAACTCGAACTCGCACGAACGTATGGCGTGAGTCGAACGACTGCTCGCCAGGCTTTGCATGGACTGAAAGCGAGTGGCTACGCCATCGGTCGAAAAGGGCGCGGGACATTCGTGATTAGGCCGAAGATGGGAAAAAACATCACGCATCTCCGAGGCTTCAACGAAGATATGAAACAACGCGGCCTGGAGCCTGGTTCACGTCTTCTAGAGCAGACTGTGATTGGGGCAACAGGCGATCTTTCGGAGAAGTTGAGAGTCGCACGTGGACGCCCGGTCATGCGATTGCGGTGTCTGCGCCTTGCTGATGGTATCCCGATGGCACTTGAAGAATCGGCGATTCCCCTTCATCTCTTCCCAGGATTGGACAGAATTGATCTTGCTGACCAATCCCTCTATGAGGTCCTCCGGGAAAATTACGGGGTACGGGTGGGTTGGGCGGACGAGATCATCGAGGCTCTTCCAGCCACAAGCGAGGAGTCAGAGTTGCTGACGATTCCAAAAAGAGCCAGTGTGCTGTCTATTTCACGAATTATCATGACGACAGAGGAAACCCCAATCGAGGTAACTTGTTCTCGCTATCGAGGCGACCGCTTCGCGCTTCAATCCCTGTCCCGGCCACCCCGATCGAGTAAAGTACTCTCTGATCGCGCATTGGGACTTCGATGACCTTTGGCCCCGGCTCTTTGACGACACTATTTTCTCGCCGATCTGCAAAAAACTTTTGGCTTTTCAATTCGAAAATCAGACCTCGATCAGGGTCCCGGCCCGATTCCCTGCTATCAGGGATTAGTACAGGGATTTTTCATTGGTTTTGCAGAAATACCCTTTGCATTATCCGTCTATCCTCCTGAATCCAGGCGATTTCTCCGCGCCTTACTTTCATAGGAGCCCCAGACGGAGCAGCGAATTTAATTCGGCTATCAGGGAATGGGTAATTGTCTATCTAGGTAAAATTGAGGCCAATATCAGAGCTTCGGCATCCATCAAGCCGATGGTATTGCCTAGACTCCGCAAAACCACCATCATCAATGAGGAATGCCAGATCTCTTGATTGAGCTAAGTTCACGATGATGGAATTTCACATTTCGAGAGGCGCGCGAGACCGCTACCAGTTCGCGGGAAATCTCTTTTCCTTTACGGGCAACGTAGTCTTCGCAAACGTGTCGGCAAGCCGCGAGTTTGCGCACCGGATGAATCAGGTCCGTGATGTGCAGAATCACCCGGAGCGTGCGGTGCATGCAGGAGCGCTTTACGCCATGGGTTTGATTGACGAAGCCAGCCATGTACTCCTGGAGCGCTATCGGCAAGAGCTTGATCCCGCCGTAATGACTGATGCACTCACCTGGTTCTCCGGGCAGATCGGGTCGCATGAGTTGGATAGGATGCTACTTAGCTTTGTGGAGCAGTTTCCGGGCGGCAGCGTCTACCGCGGGTCGCAAACCCCGAAGGAATGGCTGGCAGGTTCCACCGCCGGTACACCGCACCGGGCGGTCGCGCTGGAAGAGATGGTGCTGCTTTGGATGGCCAACCGCAATGAGGCCTTCCGGCCATTCGAGGAGTTGTTCGAGGACAGGGGCCTGGCGGAGCAAACTGCCTATCGGAGCGTCGCAGAGAAGCTGCCGACGTATTTTGCGACCCGACCCCTTGTGCCGATGGAGGACTCTGAGCCGCAGAGCCTGTTTGACCTGTTGCGAGCGCCAGCGGTGGCGTCCCCAGGCTCATTGAGGGAGCAACTTGATCTGATCAGAATAAAGTGGAGACGGCTGATCGGGGACAGTCTCGACCGCTTATTGTCGATCGCAGGCGAGGTCCTGCACGAAGAGGATCTGGCTATCTGGCTGCAATTTAATCCACCTGACGCTGCAAGCGAGGCGGCTGCCCGGGCCGCTGCGGAGGCCGCCGCAGCAGCGGCAGCACAACGACGCAGAGAGAGCGGACAGCAGCAATGGCCGTCGATCGTGAGCAAGTCGGAGGTGCCGCAGTTTGGCGAAGCGGCCCATGAATCCGAGAAGTTCAGCCCCGACGTGGCCTGGATGCCGGGTGCCGTGTTGATCGCCAAGAGCACGTACGTGTGGCTCGCACAGCTCAGCAAGCAACACAGGCGGTCGATTACGAGACTCGATCAGATCCCGGACGAAGAATTGGATACGCTGGCACGTCGCGGGATGAATTCGCTTTGGCTGATCGGTATCTGGGAGCGGAGCCGGGCGTCGCAAACGATCAAGCAACTGTGTGGAAACCCGGATGCGGTGGCTTCGGCCTACTCGCTCTTCGATTACAACATCGCCGAGGACCTCGGTGGCGAACCCGCTTACGTGAATTTGCGAAATCGCGCGTACGCACGCGGCATCCGATTGGCCAGCGACATGGTGCCGAATCATATGGGTATCGATTCGCCGTGGGTGGTAGAGCATCCGGACTGGTTCATCTCGCGGCAGGATAGTCCCTATCCCGCTTACAACTTTGATGGACCTGATCTGTCACAGGACCCCCGGGTCGAGATCAAAATCGAAAGCCACTACTACGAGCAGACGGACGCAGCGGTCGTCTTCCAGCGGCGCGACCGCCAATCAGGCGAGACCCGCTACATCTATCACGGCAACGACGGCACGAGTTTCCCGTGGAACGATACCGCCCAACTCGACTACCTGAATCCCGCAGTACGCGAACAGGTCATCCAGACCATCCTGCATGTGGCACGCCTGTTCCCGGTCATCCGTTTCGACGCGGCCATGACCCTGGCAAAGCGCCACTTTCACCGCCTGTGGTTTCCCGGACCTGGCAGCAGCGGAGCGATTCCCTCCCGCGCAGAATACGGCATGTCGAACACCGAATTCAACGCACATATGCCGCATGAGTTCTGGCGGGAAGTTGTAGACAGAGTAGCTGCCGAAGTTCCAGGAACATTATTGCTCGCCGAGGCCTTCTGGCTGATGGAGAGTTATTTTGTCCGAACGCTGGGAATGCATCGCGTCTATAACAGCGCCTTCATGAACATGATGCGCGACGAGGACAACGCAAAATATCGCATGGTGCTCAAGAACACATTGGAGTTCGATCCTGACATTATGAAGCGTTACGTAAACTTCATGAGCAATCCTGACGAGCGAACGACAATCGATCAGTTTGGCGACGGCGACAAGTGCTTCGGCGTTACGGCGATGATGGCGACGCTGCCTGGGTTGCCGATGTTCGGTCACGGTCAGATAGACGGATTCACCGAGAAGTACGGCATGGAGTATCGAAGGCCCCGGTATGACGAGACTCCGAACCATTGGCTGGTGGAACGACATGAGCGCGAGATAGCTCCCTTGCTACACGAGCGAGCGCTCTTTGCCGAGAGCAGCAACTTCCTGCTCTATGATTTCTTCAACGACAACGGCACGGTGAATGAAAATGTCTTCGCATACTCGAACCGGCGGGGAGACCAGCGTGGGCTCGTGCTCTACAACAACCGCTATTCCGCAACAAAAGGGACAGTCGACTGGTCTGCAGCCTACGCAGATAAGCATTCGGGACAGCTGCGCCAGCAACGATTGAAGGATGGTCTGGATCTGAGCGGCGATCCCGCGATCATTCTCAGGTATCGCGATTCCCTGACCGGGCTGGAGTATCTGCGGCGCGCCATGAATACGGCGGAACACGGACTGAGCATCGAGCTGCGCGCCTACCAATGCCACGTTTTTCTGGATTGGCGCGAAATGCGTCAGGCCGCAGACAAGCCATGGGACCGCTTGTGCGACGAACTAAATGGGCGCGGCGTTCCCAACCTGGAAGATGAACTGATTAAGCTGGCATTGCGGCCCGCACACGACGCCCTCCGCAGGCTGCTGGACCCGGCGCTGGTGCGCACACTCGCCGAATTGTCTGAACATCCGCGAGCAGCCCGAGGATCGGAGAAGCAGAAGAATATCGAGTTGCAGAAGGAAGAATTCCTAGCGAAAGCATGGACACGAAGCCAGGATTTCTTGCGCGAATCGCAGGTTGCGTATCGCGCTCGCAAAGGGGAACCTCTCGCGGTCAGGCCGACGAATCCAGCCTTACTGGCAGAGAAATTCCGCGAGCGTGTGCATGCTGCGATGGACATCCCAGCACTCGAAAGCCTGTTTCCTACGCCCTGGAACGTCGGGGCTCGCCGACTACTGCCTAGCCTGAGTCCCGAATTGATAGCCACCGCCATTTGGGGTCCAGTCCTCGCCTGGTGTGTCCTGAAACTGCTCGCGGAATCGATCGACCCAGAGAAGCCGGAGCACGCGGCACTCGATCTGTTTGACCGATTACGCCTGAGGGAACCCCTGGCACATTCCTTCTTAGCACTGGGATTGAAGGGGGAGGAAAGCTGGCGCGCAACAGCCCGAATCAAGGTTGCCCTGCTGGCTGAAGCTGTAGCATCTGCGCCCGAGGCTTCCAGCATCATGGCCCTATCCGAAAGAGCGGAAACAATGCCGGTTGACGGCGTCGTGGCATCTGCAAATGCTACGACTGGTTCTCCGTCCAGGGAGCAGAAGAAGGCTCCCCCCGCTCTCTTACCAATCCTGTGGCACGACGCGGACGTCCGCTGGCTAACCGGCGTACACGAGGCACACGGACATACCTATTTTCTCAAGGAGTCCTATGAGGAGTTGATTTGGTGGCTCATGTTGCCAGGTCTGCATAATTTGGCTGGCGAAGCCGTGTCAGACCGCAGCGCAATCGCGGAGTTGAGTAAGGCGATCAAGGACGCCCTGGACGCAGCCGCGTCCGCGGACTACAGTCTCGATGCGCTCCTTCAAAGGAACAACCCCGAGGCCGAGGCTCGCTGATTTGTCCGGGATTGCACATCTGCCGTCAGGAATGGATTACCTGCAGAGAATTTTTGAAGAGGGAACGGCTTGGTGTCGATGCGGATGATCTTGCCGAACTGGCTGATGGCCATGAGCTCGCTGGTCTCGTCAACGAGGTTATGCCGGAGGCCTTGCCGATCTTGGGGGTACCTTCCTGTTGACGACGCCCTCGCCGCCGAGGGATTGGAGGAGGCGGTACTGGACGACGTCGGTGCGCTTCCCCGAGCCGGTCTCCGAGACAGAAAGGATGAGGTTGAACCAAATTCCCAAAATGAGAATCCCCTCAAAAATAAATCCGGAAAAAGTGGCATGTTTTTCGAGCCCGAATCCTGACCATCAACTTCCCAGCTTTCACCAGCAATCCACCACAACTTCACCACAAAAAAACCACGTCCAACCACACGTTTTTTCCAAAACCCCCAGCAAAAACAAGGTCCCACCACCCCCCGAAAAATACTGCAGAAGCGCCGCTCTTCGAGCAGGATTTTTGGCTTCTTCGGGGGATGACGACGGCGGCCACTTTGTCCTGGCCTCCAAGGTCGAAGGCCTCGGCGCCGCTCAACCCGCGCAAACTTCTCCGACTACGGAGAATGATCTAGTGTGCTTGGTCAGCGGGGAATCCCGAGCTTTTCCATTCGGTAATAGAGCGTTGTTCGTTTGACGCCGAGCTGAGCGGCGGCTCCGTTTGGACCAGCCAGGATTCCGTTGGTGCGATGGAGCGTTTTGCGAATATGATCCCGCTCGGCGTCCGCGAGCGTAATTGGTTCGCAAGCCTCGGATTTAGGGGCCGATTTCAATTTCTGGATCGGCGCATATAACTTGCTTCCTGCCGAAAGAATGACGCAGCGCTCGATGAAGTTTTCCAATTCTCGAATATTTCCAGGCCATTTATATTTCGTCAGAGCGGCCATTACGTCGTCGGGTATATCGTCAATTTGTTTACACATACGTATCGAAAAAAGCTTTACAAAGTGGCGAACCAGAAGAGGAATGTCTTCGGGGCGATCCCGCAGCGGAGGCAGAGTAATTGGAAAGACATGGAGACGATAAAACAGGTCGCTCCTTAGTTTCTGTTCAGACACCATCTGATCCAGACAACGATTGGTTGCCGTTACGAAGCGCACATCCACGTGGAGTGATTGCGTACTACCCAGCCTCTCAAATTCCGATTCCTGAAGGACCCGGAGAAGTTTTGCTTGAAGCTCCAAGGGGATTTCACCAACTTCATCGAGAAAAACCGTGCCGCCATGGGCGGCTTCGAGGCGGCCAATTCTTCTTGTAACCGCTCCCGTAAATGCCCCCTTCTCATACCCGAACAACTCGCTCTCCAAAAGGCCGAGCGGAATCGCTGCGCAATTAAGCTTCATGAAAGGACGCTCTCTGCGCGGGCTGAGATCGTGGATAGCCCGGGCAATCAGTTCCTTGCCTGTTCCCGTCTCTCCTTCAATCAGCACCGTCGACGTCGTCGGCGCAACTGTTCGCACCAGACTGAAGACCTCTCTGAGCGAAGAACTGCAACCGACAATCCCGTCAAAGTCTGCATGGCCATCCTTTATTTTCCGACTGGTTATGACAGAGTCCGCCAAATGGGCGGATGGTCGCAACAAATCGTGGCTACTAACGCTAAAAGTACCGTCGCCTAATTGCCCTTCATGCCGGTTCATCTCGCAGCAAATCATTTGAGCACCTCGCTCTATTTTTGTTGTGCGTTTCACCACTCGATAGCAATCTCATCTCGCTGGTTCGGATCAGAGCAACCGCCCGATCTCCCAGAACCGGTAATGCGTCGGATCGATCCCATAAAGACGCGCTAAGGAATGAATTTGTAACCGGAGCCATATACTGTTCGGAAGTGGACTGGTTCTGCAAACTTCGGTTCCAGCTTTCGACGCAACCGCAGCACCAGATTGTCAACAGTTCGGGTGGAAGGATAATTGTTATAACCCCACACCTGGTCCAGCAGCTCGTCACGCTTGATCACTCGGTTCGGATTTGACGTAAAGAACTTCAAGACCTTGAACTCCAATGAAGTTAGCTTTACTGCGGAGCCAGATCGATACACTTCCATCGAGAGGAAATTGACGCGGACCTGGCTGAACTCCGCAACGTCATTTTCCGGCGCCGGAATGGGATGATCTAATTCGTCGCGAACATGTGTCACCAGTTCTTTCCATGTCAACGGAAGCACCAACATCTGATCCGCGTCGAATTGGAAATGCAGTTTCACATCTCCTGCCCTTGGGGCTTTTTCAAAAGGCACAAGCGCTATCCGATAGCTTTCGATCTCAATCTGCGGTTTCGGTAAGGGGTGACTGCGGCTATATGAGGTGGTCGATTCGATTTCGGAGGAGATTGAATCAAGGGCCTTTCCTGGTATGTCGTGCGCAGTTACATCGGCTGTAAGCGTTCTATTCATGATCTGTTCCTCCCATCGCAAGGGTGAGACTTCAAGTTCTTGGCAGGAATACTAAAGGGCCGCAATGCCATGCTTTAGTCCGTCGCAGAGTTTTATCGCGCCGGTTGGATAAGACCAAACTACTCGCTTCGAGAATTTGAGAACACACCTATAACTAGTGAATTCAACCTAGATTTTCCTGTAGGTTGTAGGGTGTTGAGTGTGACGGCTATTGCCGTGGTCGCCCACGGCGGACGATCAGCCAGTAGAGCTCGCGAACGCGAGAAAGGACAGTAGCCCTCGGATGTAAAAAGCAAACATCGCCAGGAACCACGAGCGAAACGTCAGTTCCTGAAGTGGGAGAGCTTTCGACTTTGAACTTTCCGCGTATGCGTGCAGCTCGCTCACGCATTCCCTGTAGTCCGAAATGACCATCTTTACCTTGATGTAGGAGAGTCTGGTCGATACCAACGCCATCGTCTCGGATTCGTAGCGTAAGATCCTGGCCGTATCTGAGTTCGACCTCCAGGCGACTACCGCCCGAATGCGATTGTGCATTTCGGATCGCTTCGTATCCTATACGATAAACCTCGTCACGAACGATCGGGTGCATCTCCCTTGCTTCGCCAATCACAGAAACAGTTGCGTTGAGCGCTCCGGTGACGACTCCACTTTCGGCCGCTCTCCGAAGTGCGGGCGCGAGTTCATTCTTGACGATTGTGGTGGTACGCAGCGAATTCAGGGCAGCACGTCCCTCCGACGTTGCTTGCCCGAGCCAGATTGACAGTTGTTCCAGGGCGCGCTGCATGCGACCGATGTCCGATGGTTGTTCCAGAGCGTCGTCGGCGACCAGCTTGCTACCTTGCACGGTCTGAAGAAAAGTATCATGAAGATCCCGGGCAATGCGGGTTCGTTCTGCCAGCCTTTCATCGAATCGCTCACCCATGGCGATGGCGACTCGTCGAAGTCTCCAACGGTGGAGCAACCACACTACGAATAGGCCAAATGCGATGTAAAACATCTGGAACCATTTGGTTTGATACCAGGCAGGAGCGACACTGAAACGCAATGTCGCGCCTTCTTCATTCCACACGCCGTCGTTGTTACACGCGATTACGTGGAAGAGATACCGTCCAGGCCCAAGATCGGTATAAAACGCCTGGCGGCGAGTGCCGGCATCGTGCCATTCGTTGTCTCGCCCTTCCAATTTGTATCGAAACCGTACCCGCTCAGGTATCGACAGGCTCAGGGCGGTGTAGTCGATCTCGAGATTTCTGGTCAGGGCGGGAAACTTTGGAGTACTGAAGACAGAAAACGACTTTTCGTCGGCGATGACGGATCGGATTGATACCGAGGGTGGAAGAGGGTTTCTGTAAATATGAGTTGGATCCAAGCGAGCGGCCCCGCTACGGGTAGCGAACCACAGCATCCCGTCTCCATCCTGAATGGCGCCTGACGCATAGACGCCGGTGTGTTGGAGTGGTTCCGGCAAGTCGCTTACAAGATCAAAGAGTTCATAACTCACTCTATGTTCAGGATGAGCGAGAGCTGACTGAATTTCAGGTTCGGGAATATGAACAATACCCGAATCAGCAAGGAGCCAGAGGCCTCCACCGGGCTGCGCCACAAGTCCAGCGATGGAGCGGAAGCCGGCGCCGTCGGCGCTCTGCAGCGTATGAAAACGATCTCCACGCAGGAACGCCACTCCCGACTCCCCTGCTACCCATATCTCTGGACCGCGACCGGCAATCAAGTTGCTTGGACCAACTGACAAACCATCTTCTGAGGTGAATGCTCGAATTTTGCCATGATCGAATGCGGCAACTACCGTGCCGTAGGACAGCCAAATGCGGTCTGCGGAATCAGTAAAAGCAAAGTTAGCGGCCCAATCCGGATGTTTTGATAAGACCCCGACAAATCTCCAGACACCGTCTTTCAGACAGAATTCACCGCTTCCTCCAAACGAGGCCCAGAGAGTCCCTGATCTATCCTTCGTGATTGACGAGACGATGATTGGATCCCTCGGCGTTGCCGAGAGACTTAACTTGATGGCTTGATCGGGAGGGTCAATCTTTATAAACCTGTCGTGATCCCAGTGCAAAAGCCTATCTTGCGCACTGAACCATATTGTGCCATCTGAATCTTTATAGGTCGTGAAGACGCGGGTTGGCCCGTCACGAGCCATTTTGCCATCCCGTATTCGCGTTACCGGATATGGCTTGTCCCCGAAAGAGCCCGCCCAAACCTGGCTGTGATCGTCAGGAACCATACTAAAATTACGTCCCTTCAACGGAAACCAGAAGAGGTTCCGATGACGAAAGCGCTCGAGACCGGAATCGGTACCGACCCAGATATTTCCTTCACGGTCTTCCAGAAGCACTCTCACTACGTTGTCAGTCAAGCCTTGAGCGGCAGTATATGTCTCCCATTCGGCATCGGATTTGGAACGGCTGGGCTGCCTGGTGTATTGCAAGCGAGTCAATCCGACGCCTCCGAGCCAAATAGCGCCGCTGCGATCAAATGCGATCGCCCTCGCCGGAACGTCAAGGTCCGGCAGTGGTTCGATCCGTCCATCTGCATTGCGAAGGAACAACCGGATCACCTCTCTATTGTCGTCATAGAAAAGGATGGAACCGTCGGGCGTTTGTGCAAGCGCCAGTACTCTTCCCGTTTGAATTCCAGTATCGTGAAATTGCCGTTCGCCCTTAGGTAAAAACATGATTCGATCGATCGCTGCAACCCAAAGCGTGTCATCGCGGTCAACCATGAGTAGCCAAGCTGACTTACTTGGGTAGTTCCAGTCGCCACGCACCTGATGCCAGCGTTGGCCTTCGAGCCGTGCCAACCCGCCAACGATCGCAGCCCACACAGTGCCGGACGGGTCCTGTGCGAAGCAGCGGACTCTGCTCACAGGGAGTCCATCTCGTTCGGTGTAGCTGGTGATCTTTCCGTCTTTTAGGAAAGATACGCCGCCCCGGGAAAAGCCGACCCAAAGTCCCCCTCCGGGTGCGGCGAACAAAGAGGAGACGGAATTAGAAGGGAGGGGGCCATTCTCAGGTTGATATCGCTCGAAGCTCATACCGTCGAATCTAAAAAGGCCATCGGTGGTTCCGACCCACAAATAGCCGTCGGTGGTCTGCGCAAGCGCGATTACAGCACCAGTAAGACCCTGCGATGCACTCCATGTGGTGTGGTAAAGCTGGTTGATGGGCTGTCGATCCTCTTGCGCGAGCCCGGTGGCAGCGAAAGACGTCGATACCAGGAAAAACAAACAGATTCGAAGGAAACGCATCTTCCAAAGACCACTTCGCGCTGCGTGCTCAATAAAAAGGATCAGAGCAGAGGACTCGACAGGCCGCATCTCATTCACCTTCCTATCGCCGGACCGAAATCAGGTGACGGCGCCTCACTGTTGAACCTCTCCGCGTCTTCAGCACAACTGAACCGCAGACGCTTCACCTTGGGCCACTCAAATGTAGCTGATATTCCGCCCCATGAAGCCGTCGGTTTCTTTGGGAAGCTCTCTAAGGTTTTCTATAGGTCGGAACAGTTGCGTCAGATTTCCAGCAGTCCACGCCGGACCGCGATCGTAACCGCATGCGTTCTATCGTTGGCCTGAAGCTTTTGCACAAGATTTTTGATGTGGAAATTGACAGTAGCCTCGGCGATCGCGAGATGGCCTGCGATTTGCTTATTTCGGTAACCATCGCGGATCAGCCGGAGCACCTGCAATTCCCGGCTAGTGAGGCCTTCTTCACCCATATGCTCGAAGAGGCGCTCAGCAACATCAGGCGAAACATACCGTTTACCCCCGTGAACCGAACGTATTACGCCCAGCAGCTCCTTCTTGGGCATGCTCTTGAGAATGTATGCTGATGCCCCTGCCTGCATCGCGCGCACGATTTCTCCATCGCTATCAGACGTGGTGAGCATGATAACGCGGGCCCGCGGATATTCCCCTCGGATCGCTATCAACGTGTCGGTGCCATTGGTGCCGGGGAGCCGGAGGTCCATCAGCGTGATGTCGGGCGAATGACGGCGAAATTCCGCTAAAGCCTCGACCGAATTTCCTGCTTGCGCAACCAAAAGCATGTCTTGTTGCGAAGCTATGATCGTGTTCAATCCTTCGCGGAAAACCGGATGGTCCTCGACGCTCAAGATGCGAATTGGCGTGAGAATGGCCATCGCAAATACCCCTGCTCCAAGATTGTAAAGCGTTCGCCTCGGTCAATACGAAAAAGAAGATAAGGCCCGGGACGGTGGGTCAGGCGGCTTTGGTTCAAGTCCAGCCAGGAAATTTTTTGAGCCGTTTGATCTGCTACGAGCGAAGATTGCCTATACGATAAGAGGTTCTGCACGGGCGTCGATCTACCGCTGAGTCTGTTCGTCAGACCACTTTGTCCAGAGGCATCCCAAAATCCAGTGCAACGAAGCTTCTCTCGAGAACGCAGCTTCAGCTAATCGCATGACTATTTTCGCAAATTTTGCGGGGAGCGAGAGCGGATAGGAACTACGCCTGGACTTCCTGGCGGTGGGCGCAGTCTGGAGCGAACCGCTCTCTGGGCTCAACTCCCGTTAACAGGGAAAAATACAGGGATTTTTCTTCTGTTCTACCTTGCAAATGGCTCGGCGTAACCCTTATCCGCGTGAATATAGGCGATTTATCTGTGCCCCTCATCGGAATACTGCTCAAATAAAACACGGAATTATTTTGGGGTATCAGGGAATTGAATTTGCTTAACGGGGAACACATCAGGGCGACTATTTGCCCTTTTCTCCCCTTCGATGTTGCCCATCAAAGGCATGAAGGAGCGATTCGGACCGGCATTGCACAGGCGCTACTTGCCAACCCGAAATTGATCATTGTCGATGAGCCGACTGCAACTCGTTCCGGTGGAACGCGATCGTAACCTTAGTCGATGTTTACCTGCATTCATTGGCAACTCTGAAAGCCGCGGTGAAATTTCTGTCAACGCTGCTTAGCTCGATGTCGAAAAGTGGGATTCGATTGCTTAAGGTACGGCATGCACCTCATAAGTTTCTCCAGGTTTCGGCAGGAAAGAAAAGCCGTGGGCAATCAAAGCCGTGACCACTTTTCGCCCGGACCGGTTCGTCACGACTACATTGTTCCATGCGACACCTGGTTCCAGGCCATATACTTTCACACGAAACGCCATGGGATTCTCGGGAAGCGTTAGACTTGCGGTCGCATCCTTAGCTACTGGATAGATGCACGCACGGACCGAACCATCGATCTCCTCAACCGTCACCCCTGAGCCGCCGATAAAGAGCGGTGTCTTCTCCACGGGCATTTCGAAAGACTTCAGCATCTGTTTCCCTTCGTAGATTCTTCCTGTGTCAAAGTCCATCCATTGCCCCTCCGGAAGATAGATATCACGTACCATTGCATTCTCATAGTCATCCCCGTAAAGAGGCGTCGCCAGCATGGCATCGCCGATCATCCATTCGTAGCCGCGGTCCGTTGCATTCTCTCGCCCATAAGCCTGCGGATCATCGGGAAATGCTATCGGCAGTGGTGTCATCGTCCATGGATATCCGTCTTTAGCGAATTGCCTCGCGTTGCTAAAGAGGTAAGGTGCTATCCGCGCATGCAACTTCGCGGCGTTGAGCATTACCTTTGCCACACGCGGCGAAAAACTCCAGGGAGGTTCGCCCATGCCCATAGAGCTATGCAGCGCAGCCCACTGTGCGTTACGCATCACGTACGTCTCCATGCGCGGGGTGCGTTGCGTTGAGAAATGATCTTCGCCGAACGTCCCACCCACGATGTCCGGATAGACCATTGGAAAGCCGGAATAGGCGAGCGACAACGAATTGACTGGTCCGCGATCTTGATCCTGGTTGTAGTTGAAGTCGTTGATACGATGCAGATCTCCGTTGGATGACAGATATCCGTTACGCTCAATGATCAATTTCCCTTGTGCCATCAGGCGGTCATTGGTCGGGTCCACTTTGTCATCCCGCAGGCCGTACCCTCCGTACCCGTAGAAGTCTTCTTTATAGCCGTCAACTCCATAGTCACTCCACTTTTTCACCAGTCCGATATACCAATCGAGTGCCTTCGCATTATGTGCGTCGAGTAAGTAGAAAGGGGACTTCGGCCATCCACCTTTAAATACCTGCGTGCTTCCATCTTTCGCGATGAAGAACTCTTTGCGCACACCCTCTTCAGAGTATGGTCCGTTGGTGATGAAGGTGATACGCAGCCCTAGCATGGTCTTAAGCCCTTCTTCGTGAAAGTGACGCATGAGTGCGTTGGGATCTGGATATTTGCTCTTGTCCCAGAAACCAAAGCTCGTCGTCTCATGCATCTCTTCGGGGGCAGGCCAAAAGCCCGAACCTATCACGATCCATCGCAACGGATAGCCTAGCGCCAAATAGCGGTCGACACTCTCACGATCAGTTGCCTGATTTGTCTCCCAACCCAGCGCTCCAAAAGCCTCCCACCCGACGCCGAAGGACTCATACTTGGGCATGAAGATTTTAAACCCGGCTTGGTTGCGAGCCTGGAGATACTCCGCATATATTTCACGAGGTGTTCCAAAGAAATAATGCATTGGCACCGCCGCTCTTGCATGCACGACGCCCTGCACAATATGCTCGCCGGATGTGGAGACGATCTTGGTGAAGGGGTCGATGAGCAATTCTGCAAAATGCTGCTTGGGATAAATCAGAAAGTTACTCACGAGACGGGTATGACCCTGTCCGGAGAGAAACTCATCATCTGCAAAACCGGTTACGTCCGTGCTGAACTGCTTATCTTTGAGAGTCGAGAATGTCTTTTGCTCTACTGCATGATCGGCTAGCCCAAAGGCGGGCGTCGCCCCAGCCGTCATGAAGCGCACCTCATCACCGGTTTGTTCCGGCTCCGCCAGCAATAACGCATGATGTCTTTTCAGATCGACAGTAATGCGTATCTTTCTGCCAGCCAGTCCAGTTCCCAGAAAGACGCAGTGTGATGGTGAACAACTTTGTTCTGGATGAACATTAATCGGACTCCCTTCAAGCATTACGCCTGCTCGATCATCCATCCCAACTACAGTTTTGCCATCCAGCTCGAATCCGTAGCGAAAGCTGTCCATCTCTGCGGTAAATACAAGACCGCCGTTTGAAAGGACGACGCGATGCGGATTCTCCTGAGCGACTCCTACAATGGAAGCCGCCGGTAAAAGTAATGCATATGATACCCAGGATGAAAATCTCACTCTCCAGCTCCGTCCTCGTCAAAGTTAACTCTGCAGCGATCCCAAAAATATCCTCGAAACCGTAGACAGGTTTAGCGTTTAACATATAATCTTTCCATGCATTGGTTGGCAATCCAGAAAATTAGCTTCTTTCTGCATTTGCCAATCGGAAACATCGGAAATTAAACGTTCCTCATGGCTTCAATAGAGTCCTCTTCTCAAATCCGCACGCTTCCGAGGATCGACCTTTCGGGCGATTTCATCGTTGCCGGGGGGGGATTGGCGGGAATATGTGCCGCTGTTACAGCGGCACGTCAGGGAATCCGCACAATTCTTGTTCAGGATCGCCCTGTTTTGGGCGGAAACGCTTCCAGCGAGGTTCGCCTCTGGGTGTTGGGAGCTACTTCGCACATGGGCAACAATAACCGCTGGGCGCGGGAAGGTGGCGTAATCGATGAATTGCTCGTCGAAAACATGTGGCGCAATCCCGAGGGGAATAGTGTCATCTTCGACTCCATTCTTTTGGAGGTTGTGGTACGCGAGGCCAACATTCGGCTTCTCCTTAACACAGCGATCGATGATGTCGAGCTTGATTCGAGCGGAGCAATTACCGCGGTGAATGCCTATTGCAGTCAGAACCAGACTCGCTATCATCTTGCTGCTCCACTCTTCTGCGACGCGTCAGGAGATGGCATCATCGGCTTTCTTGCGGGAGCAAAGTTTCGGATCGGCGCCGAAGCTCGTTCCGAGTTCAATGAGGCGCTAGCACCGGAAGAGGCGGCGCACGATCTCCTTGGACACTCTCTCTATTTTTATTCGCGTGAGACGGGACGGCCCGTAAAGTATGTCCCGCCATCTTTCGCTCTCAGTGACATCACAGAGATTCCACGATTCCGAGAACTACGCATCACCGACTCAGGCTGCCGGCTCTGGTGGTTGGAATATGGCGGATTACTCGATACTGTCCACGAAACAGAAGAGATCAAGTGGGAGTTGTGGCGAGTTGCTTACGGCGTGTGGAACTACATCAAGAACTCTGGAGAGTTCCCTGACGCGGAGTCACTCACTCTTGAGTGGATGGGCATGATTCCCGGTAAACGTGAAAGCCGGCGTTTTGAAGGCGATTACATACTGACACAACAGGACATCGTCGATCAGACACTACACGCGGATGCTGTCAGCTTTGGAGGTTGGGCCATTGATCTCCATCCTGCTGATGGAGTTTTTAGCGCAAAACCCGGGTGCACTCAGTGGCACAGCAAGGGTGTCTATCAAATTCCTTACCGCACGATGTATAGCCGTAACGTGCCAAACCTTTTTTTAGCGGGCAGGATCATATCTGCATCCCATATTGCCTTTGGCTCCACGCGCGTAATGGCTACTTGCGCCCATAACGGGCAGGCTGTTGGGATGGCAGCGGCTCTCTGTATCGAAGGCAGTCTGCGTCCAAGACAGCTTACCGAGACCTGCCGTATGCACACGCTGCAGCAGCGATTGCTTCGCATGGGCCAACATATCCCTGGCGTCCCTGCAACCGCCGACCAGGCGGCCAAGACAGACAAGGCTCGGAGCGCCGCCATTACAGCATCCAGCTCCTTCAAACTCGAGACGCTTCCCGCGAGCGGAGAAACTACCGTTCTCGATAGACCCATGGCTCTGCTTCTGCCCTTGTCTCAGGGTTCAGTGCCGCTCATCACCGTGTTTACCACGGCGGAGCAACCAACTTCACTCAATGCCGAGTTGTGGATCTCCAGCCGTGAAGGCAACACAACACCCGATTTGCTACTGTCTTCTATCGAAATAGAGGTAGCTGCCGGAGCATCGAAGAGCGCCATACTTAACTTTCAGGCCGCGATCCCGCGAGACGCTTACGCTTTCGTCGTTCTGCTAACCAGTCCGCTGATTTCGGTTGCGCTCAACCATGAATATCTCTGTGGTGTGGTTACTCTTTCGCAGCAGATGAATCCCGCAGTAGCTAAGAGCATCGTTCAGACGCCCCCTGAAGGGTCGGGCATCGACACATTCGCCTTCTGGTTGCCAACTCGGCGCCCTGCTGCGCGGAATCTGGCGTGCACGTTTACACCGCCGATTCCTGCATTTGCCGAAGCGAATATTGTCAATGGTTACGCCCGCCCCTTCGATGCGACCAATGCCTGGGTTCCCGCTCGTGAAGATAAAACCCCGACACTGCATCTCACATGGAATGGGCCTCAGACTATCGAGATCATCGAAATTACCTTCGACACGGACTACGATCATCCCATGGAATCTGTTCTCATGGGGCACCCGGAACGTATTATGCCGGGCTGCATCTCAGCGTTCGAGATCCGTACCAACGAAGGCATCATTCTGGCACAAGTCGAAGACAATCACCAGACACGGTTTCGGCTTCAACTTGAGTCACCAATCGATACGCGCGGCATATCCATTGCGGCTCTCTCCTTCGGGCCAGCACTTCCAGCTATCTTCGAGGTCCGCTGTTACTGAGGAGATCAGTTATCGCCCAGCAATCTAAACCCGCACCAGGTTCTCCGCGCCAGCAGCGCCAAATCGTTACGCTTCTCTTTGTTGTTGCATTGATCAACTACTTCGATCGGCAGAGCCTCTCCGTCGTTGCGCCTCGCTTCCAGGCAGACCTGCATCTAAGCGATCAAGGCTACGGCCATATTGTCAGCCTATTTCTTTTCGCTTCGGCGATCGCCTATGCAGTCGCCGGCTTCATCTCTGATGCCCTCGGGACTCGGCGCTCCATGGCCCTCTTTGTAGGCTGGTGGTCTATCGCGGAGGCCGCAACTGCATTTGCCACCACGGCATTACACCTCGGCATAGCCCGTTTCTGTCTTGGCCTGGGAGAACCGGGCCTTTGGGTCGCCGCACCAAAGGCTGTTGGCGAATACTTTGAAGAGAACAAGCGTAGTCTTGCCGTCGGCGTCTACAGCATGGGTGCCACGGTCGGCGCAGTTGTCGCAATACCTGCCATCGCGGCAATTACATCGCGCCTGCCTTGGCGTTCAATCTTCCTCATTGACGGTGCAGTTGGTCTGCTTTGGCTTCCGTTCTGGTTCTTGTGCGTGCAGCGCGATGGCCAGATGAGAAACGACGCCACGGCAGTAGGCGCACACGTTAGCACGATCGCTGTGGCTGCTAAATCAGGTCTCCGACTCGTCCTCGCTTCCTCGTCGACATGGAAGCTGATGGTTGCGCGTGGCTTGACGGATCCCGTCTGGTATTTCTACCTCTTTTGGTTTCCCAAGTACCTGCTTAGTGCGCGTCATCTTACCCTACAACAGCTTGCGCATACTGGATGGGTTGTCTATCTCGGCGCTGGTATTGGCACCCTTGCGGGAGGTCTTTACTCAGGCACGCTTATCCGGCGCGGCATCCCGGTACGAATTGCCTATCGTTATACCCTTTTAATCTCCGCAGCGTTCGTTCCACTAAGCCCCCTGTGCGCTCTTGTCTCTAGCAACACATTCGCTATTGCCCTTGCATCCATCATTGCCTTCGCACACATGAGTTGGCTCGTTACCCTTACCGCAACCGTCGTCGAGCTCTATCCGTCCGAACTAATAGGCAAAGCGGCTGGGCTAATTGCCGCAGGCAGTGGCTTTGGTGGCATGATCTCCAGCGAGATCATTGCGTACTTTGTTACGCACGGCGGCTACACACCGGTGTTCCTCCTGATGGCAGTGCTGCATCCCATCGCCCTTACACTCGTCTGGCACATCTACGACAACAAACCGTCTGTGCGGGAATCCGTTATCGTGTAAGCGTCACGGAAGCTCTGTTGCGAATAGCTTCTGTACTACTTCCCAACTATCGCGGTGCTCGCGATCAAATTCCACGACACCCCAGTTGCGGATTCCATTTTGAGGTGTCCCCGGATACAACGAGCGGTAGTCAGCCCAGGTCCACAACGATCCACCGATCATCCATGGACGGGCCTTCATTGCTTCAACCCCTGCCGTAATGTCCTCGATACGCAGAGGATCATGCTTGCCCGCCTCACCCATCTTGCCAAACTCGGTGACGAACACGGGCTTATCCGGATAGAGCTCGTGCACGCGATCAAACCGCTTCGCATAGTCTCCATAGATATTGACTGAGACAAAATCAGAGTACTGGCTCGCTTCGTCCTTGCCCGTCTTTACTACAGACTCCTGGGTGAACCGCGAAGCGAAGGTGATGAGCCGCGTTGGGTCGATATTTAAGGTGTAAGCCCGCATGTCATGCGTCCAGTCAATGCCATCTTTCGTGTAGGATTCATACTCATTGCCTACACTCCAGGCAATCACAGACGGGTGATTCCAATCTTGCTCCATCATCTCGCGCATCTCTTTCTTCCAAAGTGCGCGGATCTCCGGATCAGCCATCTGCCATGCGCTCATATTCCAGTTCCCTGCCTCAGCGATCAGTAGCATACCGTGGGCGTCCGCAAAATCCAGAAGAGCCGGAGCTTGCGGATAGTGGGCAATTCGCATCATGCGCATGTTTGCGGCAAGCATATCGCTCATGTCCCTGTCTACGATGGCATCTGACTCCCTCAAACCCTCTACCGGGTCTTCGCTCACCCGGTTAGCTCCAAACAGATGCACAGGATTTCCATTCAGAAGCAGTTCCGTTCCACGCACGCGCACCTCGCGTACACCTATCTTTGCCGACACGCTATCACCCGGCATCTGCAGTATGGCATCGTAAAGATGGGGGTCACGAACGCTCCACAGATGCGCATTTACAAGTGTTCCCGTCCAGACGACCTCCGCGTCTTCTCCAGCCGCCACATGCGTGCCTGGGAAGTGAACGACGAGTCCCGCTACTGAACCGTGAATCTCTGCTGCGGCTGGCGCATTTCCTCCGTTGTGCAGCCTTGCACGAATCTTGATCGTTGCCACGCCTGTATGAAGATTTGGAGCCGCGTCCACCTTCATCCCGCGGAAATACAGCGCATCTGTAACGATCAGGCTTACTGGCCGAACGATACCACCATAGGGTATCCAGCCCACGACACTTCCCTTCCCTACAGACCCATAGGATGGATAATCCTTAGCAGAATGACTTGTAGCAAGAGAAGGAATGGTCGAAATCGTAGGCGTATTGCTGACTTCCACTACCAAGTGGTTTTGACCAGCCTTGAGCAGCTTCGTTACATCAAACTCGAATGGTGTGTATCCACCTTCATGTGTGCCTAACCTGCGGCCGTTTAACCAGACTGTCGCAACGTCAAACACCGCATCAAAGTGCAGCCGCGCCACTTTGCTCTTTTGGATCGTCGGAGCAATAAAATCATGCTCGTAAATCGCTTGACCAATATAGGTCCGATATTTCTCCTCAGTAGGCCAGCAATGGGGTACGGTGACCTCCACCGGTATTGGGTCTAGAGTCGTGCGGAAGGTCCAGTCCGAGCCACCGAGATCAATGCGGTCAGATCCCCAGGCTGGCAAGAGAGAGTGCAGAAATATTGCTCCAACAATCAGGTGCCCCAGCTTTGCAAATCGCATTCAATCTACCTTAACCATTGCGTCGAAGCCACTAAGCCGGAACACATCCTCCCATGGACGAAAAAAGAATGCGGGACAACGGCTGATTAGCAGACCTAGAAAATAAGCTTTAGTGCAAGTTGAATTTGACGGCCTGGTGAAGCCGTACTGATGACGCCGAAGTTAGTGTTGTTATTCGGTCCGGACGCGCTTGCCGATGAAAATGTCGTACCGGGAGCTCCAAGATTGACGTGATTGAAAGTATTGAAAGTCTCGACACGAAACTGCAAGGAAGCACGTTCTGTAATGGCAGTCGTCTTGAACATAGAGATGTCGAACTCCTCGGATCCCGGTGAACGCACATTGGCCAAGGTGCGTGGCACGTTGCCGAAAGTATTGCCGGCAACGGCAGGAGCATTGCTGAAAGCTGCGGTATTGAACCATTCATTTTTCGAACGATTCGACAGCTTGGGACTTATGCCGGGCGTGAAATTAGGCCTGGTCGCATAGGGATTATTGCTGTCGCCGCTAATTGCAATTGGAAAGCCCGTCTGAAAGACAGCGATCATGTTGAACTGGAATCCACCAATAAGGCGGTTTACAAAGCCACTGCTAGCTGAGAACTTACTCCCCTTGCCAAACGGAAGATCGTAAAGAGCGCTCACCGTCGAGCGTTGTGAAACGTCGGTGGGATCCAACGAGTATTCCGCATGCGGGTTGTAGATATTCTGGAAACCGGTGATGTTCGTTTGCGAAGAAATATAAGCCAACGGAGCGTTGATGCTATCGTCCAGCAACTTGCCTACTGTGTAGCCGAATAAAAGCGTCAAGCCTTGTTGCGATCGTCGTTGGGCACTCAATTGGAGATACTGGCCGTTATACGTTCCTTCATGCGGTGTGGTGTTTGCCACGCTCAGATAACAAGGGAATGCGACCAGAGACTGCGCCAAAGTGATCTGAGTTCCGGCGGCATTTGCACAGGGACTCGTTACCTTTGCGCCAGGATTGGCCAACACCTGATTAATTTGCGTTTGCGTGAGTTGATTGACGTTCAGGTTTCCTTCCGGGAAGTGAGTCCCACGATTAGCTGCGTAGGTTGCTTCAAGAACGATCTGATAGGGGATCTGCTGCTCGACGGATAAAGTCCACTGTTGAGACATGGGCGTCGGGCTGCGCGCCGGCTGGTACGCCACTGCGCCGCCAAGAAATAGATTTGGAAAGGGTGTCGCGCCCGGCTGCGCGGGCTGGTAGGGAAGACCTGCAGAAAATTGAAATGGTGTGGTGTATGACGTGGTTGTTGTCGAGAAACCATTGGTGAGACCTGTGAAGATGCTGTTGTAGATAGACGGATAGTAGATTCCGTAACCACCACGCAAGACCGATTTTCCACTGCCTGTCAAACCCAGAGCGAAGCCGATACGGGGTCCAAAGTTGAGATAGTTTTCGTTAACAAAGTTTCGCTGGCTGGGGCTCGCGGCCTGAAGCAATCCCGGCAGTCCGGTGACGGGGTTGATCGACGTCGTATTAAAGTTGCTATAACCGTTGTTCTGCTCATACGCCTGCTGTTGGTAGTCATAGCGAAGCCCAGCGTTGATAGTTAATTGGGATGTGGCATGCCAGTCGTCTTGGACGAAGAACGATGTGTCAGCGCTGCGATCGGTCTCCCCCCCGGTCACAGTAACAGTGGCCTGCGCTGAACCTGCTGTAGAAGCGCTGACGTTGCCTAGTAAAAAAGTCGCGTATGAGTTTCCCCCACCTAATGCGCCAGATGTTGTGGTTTGTGCGAAATTGTAGGTTCCCGATGGAGCGTTTCTCTGGAAGTTAGAGCCTATGTTGTAGCGGAGATCCGCGCCGAAGGATATGGAATGATTTCCTAGTGTCTTGGAGACGGTGTCGGTAATTTGTGGGCCCGTATATGCCCGGTATCCGGCGGTGCCGTTGAAAGCAGGCAGACCATTCACCAGCACGGGGAGGGTGTACTGCGGCACCGCATTTGGTCCCGAAGTTGGTAAACCCAGTTGTCCAGGCAAATCCTTGCCAAAGCTTGCCGCCTGGAATGGGAAAGTGGTTCGGGTCACCCCTACGAGTACCGTATTGAAAAGGCTCGGTGAAATAATTTGCGTGTCGCTTAGAGCGAGGCTCTGC
>Ga0209624_10000650_pt1 | contig 30452 bp, 33 predicted proteins | sample JacPinW_OM2H0_O1_FD_188565 | JGI IMG/M metagenome (GOLD analysis project Ga0209624, IMG submission 188565) | Forest soil microbial communities from Algoma, Ontario, Canada - Jack Pine, Ontario site 1_JW_OM2H0_O1 (SPAdes) (version 2) | ecosystem: Environmental > Terrestrial > Soil > Boreal...
GAGCTGCGGGCTCATCCAGCTCGACCGGTCGCCCTGCGCCAGACGCAACAGCTCGCGCAAGAAAAGCGCCAGGCCCACGGTCGCCACCAGCACCTGCTGCCCCCGAGCCTGGCGCAGCGGAATGAACAAGACGCGCGCCGCAGCGAACCCCCAGGCCAAGGAGACCACGGCCGCGAGCACGAAGGCCGCGGTCAGCAAGGGGGCCGGCGGCCAGCCGACCATGGCGAGCGCCGCCATCGCCGCTGCGTACCCGCCGGCGGCGGCGATTTCGCCGAAGGCGAAATTGATGCGTCCGATCAGGGCGTAGATCAGCGAATAGGCCGCCGCCAAGAGCGCATAGATCGACGCCAGCGGCAACCCATCCAGCGCCATTTGCAATCCATAAGCGACCGGATGCGGCACAATCGGCAGGGCGCTCGAGTCGCCGAGGGGCGCGGGATCGGCGGCTCGGCCCTCCGGCGTCGCCAGCCAATAGCGGATGAGGAGAAAGAGCCGCGCTTCCGACAGGGGCTGGCCGTCGAGGGTCAACGACGTCAGGTCGCGGGATTCGCGGGGCCGTCCGGCCACGCGAAAACGGCAGGCCGCGAGATGGGTTTGAGGCTCCTCGCCGGGCGTCTCAGCGCTGAAGGCGACGCTTAAGCCCCGCCCGTCCGCGTCAGGCGCTTGCGCGAGAATGGCGATCCGCGCGTCCTGCGGCATGAGCGCCGGGAGCGCCATCCGGCAAAGCCGCGCCTGGTCCGTCTCCAAGACCGGCGAACAGCCGGCAAGCATGGCGGCGGTCATAAAAACGATCAGGCGAGCGGCCAGGCGACGACTCAAACCCCACGCCTCCGCGCCGCGAGGCGCCGCTGCTTGGCGCGGTTGCCGCAGACTTCCATTTCGCACCACCGCCGGCGATTGTTCTTGCTGCGATCATAGAACAGCCAGCCGCAGGCGTGGCCGCCGCATTCCCTGATGCGGTGAAAATCGCCTTCAGTGAAGAGCCGGACCGCGGCAAGCGCGATCGGACCCAGCGCGGCCTCGACCGGCGAGGCGCGCACGCTCCACAACCAGCGGCACGACGTAACGCCGGGCGCGAGCTCGGCCTTGGCGAGAAATCGCGCGTGAAGAGCAGAGAGGCTCGCGAGCGCGGGCTCCGGCGGCTTGGCGCGACCTCCGATCGCCGCGCCGATATCGTGGACCGCCGCGCGAAGCTCAATCGCTCGCGCCAGGAGATCCTCGGCAAGATCCGGGCGCTCGGACACACGGATCCGCAGCCAGTCCGCCTCCACGGGGCGCAACGCCTTCGCGTGCTTCAACCATTCGACAACATTCGTTGCCTCGCGGAAGTGGTTCTGATGCGAGGGAAAGGCGCGGCCGGATTCGGTGTTGGCAAAATCAAGCGCGAGATCATCGGCGATCAGCGGCAGCGAACCCGCACGGGAAGGGGAGAACTCGGGAGAGCTAACCGTCATTTGCATCTTTACAAGTTATGGCGCGTTGGCTACTGTCGGCAAGCTAACCGATCAAACTGATATGGGAGGTTAAGTTGCGGTCCGCCATTCTGAAGTCCATTCCGATCGCCTTGTCGCTGTGGTTCTCCATACCAGCTGAGGCGCAAATCAAGCTCGCCGTCGCCGGACCGATCACCGGGGCGAACGCGGCCTTTGGCGCCCAACTGACCCAGGGCGTGCAACAAGCCGCCGAAGACATCAACAAAACCGGCGGCATTCTCGGGCAAAAGATCGAAGTCGAGCTGGGCGACGACGTGTCCGATCCCAAGCAGGGCGTGTCGGTCGCCAACAAGTTCGTCGGCGACGGCGTCAAGTTCGTGGTCGGCCATTTCAACTCCGGGGTGACGATTCCCGCTTCTGACGGCTATTCCGAAAACGGCATCCTGTTCATCACGCCCTCGGGGACCAACCCCAAGGTCACCGACCGCAAGCTGTGGGACGCGTTCCGCACCTGCGGCCACGACGACCAGCAGGGCATGGTCTGGGCCGAGCTCGCCCGTGACAAGCTGAAAGGCAAGAAGATCGCGGTCATTCACGACAAGACCACTTACGGCAAGGGCCTCGCCGACGCCGCGCTCGAAAATATGCACAAGTTCGGCGTCAAGGAAGTCCTCTACGAAGGTGTAAACACTGGGGAAAAGGACTATTCGGCCATCGTCTCCAAAATCAAGGAATCAGGCGCCGACTATCTGATGTGGGGCGGCCTCCACACGGAGGGCGGCCTCATCGTTCGCCAGATGCGCGACCAGGGCATGAACACGGTCATGATCTCCGGCGACGGCATTACCGACAGCGAGTTCGCGGCGATCGGCGGCGCCGGCGTCGAAGGCACCCTGATGACCTTCGGCCCCGAGCCACGCAACAACCCAAGCGCGAAAGACGCCGTCGCTTCGTTCAAGGCGAAGGGGTTCGACCCGCAAGGCTACACACTCTACTCCTACGCTGCAGTCCAGATCATCAAGCAGGCGGCGGAGAAGGCGAACTCCCTTGATCCGAAGAAGGTCGCGGAAGCCATGCATTCGGGAATCCCGTTCCACACCGTCATCGGTGACATCGCCTTCGACAAGAAGGGCGACCGCACGACCGTCGATTACGTCTGGTACGTGTGGAAAAAGGAGCCGGACGGCAAGATCGGGTTCGTCCAGCTCTAGGGGTTGACCGGCTTCGACCGTCTCGCACCTTCCATCCAGCCTCTATACGCGCCTAAGATGGAATGTAATCCGTATGGAGGCTATCGATGGCCGTACAGAAATGGCGCGTGGCCGAGTGTGATGTGCTGATCAAGCCCGGCATTCAATCTCGGCAATTGCTTTGGCCTAAGAACTCACCTGAAAGCCAGGCGACAATCACGCAAGTGACGATGGAGCCTGGCTCTGTTTCTGAGCGCCATGTCCATGCGCACTCTGAGCAGATCTGGATTGTCGAGCGTGGAGAGGGTTTCTTGTTACTTGGCAATGAACAAACTGAAGTTCTTCGTGCTGGCGATATTGTTCGCACGCCAGCGGAAGATATACATGGGGTCGCGAACAGCGGACAGGAGCCGCTCGTCTATCTCGCCGTGACCGTTCCGCCACAAAACTTCTCTTCCGCCTACAATACGACAGCATTGGTCAACGACAGATAGATAGGCGTTCGCTGGATGGCTATGTCCCGGCGGAGCGCGTTGAAGACGTCCGGCCGAGTCCTATCTTTTTCGCCATCGCCGAGCGCTGCGCCGCGTAGTTGGGCGCGACCATGGGATAGTCAGACGGTAGTTTCCATTTCTCGCGATATTGGTGTGGCGTCAGGCCGAGCGTCCCCAAGTGGCGTCGCAACGACTTGAAGCGTTTGCCGTCCTCGAGACAGATCAAAAAATCGGGCGTGATCGACTTTCGAATCGGCACCGCGGGCTCTTTCGCCTCGATTTGAGGCGGCGCGTTTTTCGCCTCAGTTGAGAGCGAGGCCACCGCTTCGTGCATCGCATGAATTAGAGCGGGCAGATCGCTCTTCGGCAAAGGGTTATTCGACACGAACGCCGCCACGATTTCTGCGGCCAATTCGATCGGAACTGATGCGGCCATGCTCGGAATCCTCTGGGCAATCATTTGCCCGCACACGCTCTTAGGCCTGTTCTCTTCATTCGTCGATCAGGAGTTTCAAATAAACGCGGCGAGATCCTGATTTCGCAGGCCGAAGGGCTGGCCGAGCCTAAGTCGGCGCCGCGAGCGTCCGTTTGATGCGCCAACCTCCGCGTCTTAAAAGGCCCACGGGACCCGGATCAGAGTGAACGCAACCATGACCGTGCTTGTCACCGGCAGTTCAGGGCATCTGGGTGAAGCGCTGATGCGCACTCTGCGCGCCAGCGGCCGCGCGGCGGTCGGCCTCGACCTTATTCCCGGACCGTTCACCGACGTGATCGGGTCGATCGCCGACCGCACCCTGGTCGCGCTTATAATGCAGGGTGTCGATGCCGTGCTGCATGTCGCGACGCTGCACAAGCCCCATGTCGCGACCCATGCGCGGGAGGCCTTTGTCGAGACCAATGTTCGCGGCACGCTGATCCTGCTCGAGGAGGCGGCGCGCGCTCGCGTCCGCGCCTTCGTCATGACCTCGACGACAAGCGCGTTTGGAGACGCGCTGAGACCGCCGCAGGGTCACCCCGCCGCCTGGATCGACGAGCGCGTCGCGCCGGTCCCGAAGAACATCTACGGCGTGACGAAGACCGCGGCCGAGGACCTCTGCCAATTGTTCCGCCGCAATGAGGGCCTAGCGGCGATCGTGCTGCGCACGTCACGCTTCTTTCCGGAAGAGGACGACGATCTGGAGGCGCGAAAGGCCTATCCCGACGACAACGCGAAGGCGAACGAATATCTATTCCGCCGCGTCGCGATCGAGGACGTCGTCGACGCGCATCTGCTTGCGATCGAGCGGGCGCCCGCAATCGGCTTCGGCAAATACATCATCAGCGCCACCACGCCGTTTCTACCCGGGGATTGCGCGCGCCTGCGGGTCGATGCGCCGGCGACGTTAAGCCTGCGCGCGCCGGGATGGGAAGACGAATACGGGCGGCGCGGCTGGCGCATGTTCCCGAGCATCGACCGCGTCTACGACAATGCGCTGGCGCGCCGAGAGCTCGGGTGGCGGCCAAGTTGGGACTTCGCCGCAATCGTCGAACGCTTGCATGGCGTCGGCGATATCCGAGGCCCGCTCGCCCAGCAGGTCGGCGTGAAAGGCTACCACGCCGAGCGGTTCGAGGGCGCTCCCTATCCGGTGACGGAAGCGTGAGGTTGAGCGAATTCGCCGCATGGAGACGGCTCGACCGACCCGGCTGCGACGCCGCGTTGCTGCGGTCTAGCGACGGCGGCTGGTTGCTTAAAGGAGCGGCCGCATTCGATCACGAGGGCGGCTCGGCGTCGGTCGCCTACCAGGTTGAGGTCGACGCTCGCTGGGAGACCAGGCGTGGACTGATAAGCGGCTTTCTTGGCGACATGCCGATCCGGCACGAGATCCGCCGTGACAGTGCGGGCTGGCGTCTGAATGGTCTCCGCGTCGGAGGCTTCGAGCATCTGGTCGACCTCGACTACGGCTTCACACCGGCCACCAATGTGCTGCAGCTGTCCCGCATCGCGCTCAAGCCCGGTCAAAGGGCGGAAGTCCCGGTCGCGTGGTTCGATCTGGACAGCGCGTCGCTAACAGAATTGCCGCAAAGGTACGAACGGCGCAGCGAAGCCTCCTATTGGTACGAGGCGCCGACGGTTCCCTACCAGAATCTCCTGGAAATCGCCCGCAACGGGTTCGTGCGGTCCTACCCGGATCTCTGGCGGCTTGTGGTGTGAGGAGACAATATCCTTGTCTTCGCCTGAAGCTTCGCGCATAGTCTCTCTATGACCAAGTCGCCGAAACCCCACGCGTTGAAGATGGTTCGCTCGGCCGAGAAGGTTTCAAAAGTGACGGCCCGCAGCACCTCGAAAGCGGCGAGCAGTAAGGGCTCGAAGGTGCTTGGAACGACCTTCGATGGGGTACAGATTCTGAAGCCGAAGGGCAAGGCGACGCATTTCACCACAGGAGAGCTCCGACGTGCGATCGCCAACGCGCGAGCGACGCGATCGGGCCGATAACCGTCGGGACGTCTTCATCAACTGCCCTTTTTCGTCGGATTATCAGGTCAATTTCCAAGCGATCGTGTTCACGGTCGTTCGTTCCGGATTCAAACCTCGTTGTGCTCGGGAGAATGATGACGGCGGAGAGATCAGATTCGATAAAATCTGCAAAATCATTCTCGAGTGCCCCTTTAGCGTCCACGATATTTCAAAGACGGAGCCCGACGCGAAGTCCAAGTTGCCGCGCTTTAATATGCCTTTCGAGCTTGGGCTTTATCTTGGTGCAAAACGGTTTGGCGTCGGAGCGCACCGGTCAAAGCGCACACTGATCTTCGATCGAGAGCTTTATCGTTATCAGACCTACATTTCAGACATTGCCGGTCAGGATATCCATTCTCATAAACAACAACCGGGCCGATTGATTCAAGAGCTCGCGAATTGGCTGCGCGACTTTGGGAAAGATCCGAAGGTGCCCGGCGGCGGGGCGATCGCAACGGAGTTTCGGCGATTCAGGACCGACCTCCACGGATTGCGGCAGAGAAGCAATTGCAACTGGCCGACCTGACGTTCCGGGATTTGGCTGAAATTGTCGCGACGTGGGTTTTGCAGGAGAGCGGCGCGCTAGCAGCGCCGAGGTCGCCCGTCACGCCAGCGCCGCCAGCCGCTCGATGAGAAAGGCGCGCGCGGCTGGGTCGGTCTGCAGGCCAATCGCTAGGCCATAGGCGCTGCGCGCTGCGTCGACCTCGCCCAGTTTCGCGCAAAGATCGGCCCGCGCGACCCAATAGGGTTCGAATCCGGCGAGGCCGCCCTTTGCCTCCACCTCATCCAGCAATTTTAATCCGGCTGCGGCCCCGCGTGCGCGTGCGACCGCCGCCGCGCGATTGACCGCGACCACCGGAGACGCGGTCAGGGCGAAGAGCGCGTCGTAGAGGACGGCGATCGCCTCCCAGTCCGTCGTTCCGGTCAGCCGCCGGGCGGCGTGGACCGATTGAACCGCGGCCTCGAGCTGGAAGCGTCCCGGCGCGCCCAAGGCGCCCGCAGCCTGCAACAGGCCCTCCGCTTCATCGATTGCCGGCTGGTCCCACCGCTCGACCGCCTGGTCGCTGAGCGGAACATAGCGCCCCTGAGCGTCGCGTCGCGCCTCGCGGCGCGAATGGGCATAGAGCATCAGCGCCAACAGCCCCATCGCCTCGGGCTCGTTCGGAATGAGGGACACGACGACACGGCCGAGCCAGATCGCCTCGTCGGCGAGGTTGCGCCCGCGCGGATCGTCGGAGAACGCTTCCGCCCAGCCATGCGAAAAGGCGGCGTAGATCGCCTCGAGCGCCACGCCGAGCCGCTCGGGCAAATCCTCCCGGTCGGGAATCTTGAACGGAACCCCGGCAAGGCGGATTTTCGCCTTGGCGCGCGAGAGGCGCTGGCCCATCGCCGCGGGCGAAACCAGAAAGGCAGAGGCGATCGCCGCCGCGTCAAGGCCGAGGATCGTCTGCAACATCAAGGGCGCGCGGATAGACTCCTCGATGGCCGGGTGAGCGCAAGCGAACATGAGCGCGAGGCGCCGGTCAGGGATCCCGGCCTCAGCGTCGCCGGCCTCCTTCAATTCGGCGTCGATCAGCTCGAGCGCTTCCGACGCCCGGTCGGCGGTGCGCCGCCTGCGCGCCGCGTCGATCAGGCGCCGGCGCGCCGCTTTCGCCAGCCAGCCTTCCGGGTTCAGCGGCACGCCCTGGTTCGGCCAGACAGCCAGCGCCGCGGCGCAGGCGTCCGCCAGCGCGTCCTCGGCGCCGGGCACGTCGCGCGACGCCGCCGCGAGATAGGCCACGAGTTTGCCGTAGCTTTCGCGGGCCACACGAGCTGCGGTGGCCCGGGCCGCGGTGTCGCGGCCGACCGCCATCGGCGAGGCCTCGGGCGGAAGCCCGCGCGGAATGTGCCATTTTGTCTTCAACTCGGTCATTTCAATGACTTAAGCGTCTTTTTCTGTCACTGCCAACAACGCGCAACACTTGGGTTTCCGGCTGTTCACTGACGTTTCAGTCGCTTACGATAATCTACTGAAGTGTAGCATCATGAAATACATGCAACTGACTGATATTCTCTCCGTGTTGAGCCGTCAAACGCCGCCATTGCGTGCGCCTCGAATCGATAGAACTGTCAGCGGCCCGGCGGCGGCTCTGAAAATCGTGGTGAGATTGGGCGCCCCTCAAAACTCGGCTGCGCGTGTCTCCGGGTCAAGCCTCGTTAAGTTGGTCGGCGAGATGGGACCTTTGCGCTGGGCGTTCAGCCGTTGGCGTTCGCCATCGCGCCGATGCAATCGGCCAGGTAGACGACAAACCAGAGAGCGACAATCGCCGCCAAAGCCACCGTCAGCGGCTCGACGCTGCGATCGTCGATCAGGTATCCGCGGTAGAACGCCGCGTGCCGTTCGATCTCGGATTTCACGGTCCCGCCTCGCCGCGGCGCGCTTACATCTGCCAGATCGGACGGACTTCGACCGCGCCGTGCTGCGCGGCGGGGCATCGCGCCGCCCACGAGATCGCCGCGTCGAGATCAGGCGCGTCGATGAGGAAATAGCCGCCCAGTTGCTCTTTGATCTCTGCATAGGGGCCGTTCAGCGCCTGGGTTTTGCCGTCCTTGACCCGGACCGTGGTCGCGGTCGAAATGGGGCGCAACCGCTGGCCGCCCTTGTTCACCCCCGCGTCCGTCATCGCCTTCACGTAGGCGCCATAGGCCGCCAGCGTCGCAGTCGTTTGCTCGGGCGTCGCTGCTTGCAGCGCCTTTTCGTCGACGTGAAGCAGCAATAGGTATTGCATGGGTTTCTCCTCGAAGCCGTGGGCTGTAAGTCTGAGCTCCAACTTGTCATGGCCGGCATTGCGCCGGCCATTCGCGGCGTGGGTTATGGAAATCCGGCGGTTGCAGTCTGCCTCCGCCTCGCGGCCATGGGCCTTACATCTCCCAGATCGGTCGCACTTCGATCGCGCCGTACTGCGCGCCGGGGCAGCGCGCGGCCCACGAGATCGCGGCGTCGGGATCAGGCGCATCGATGAGGAAATAGCCGCCAAGCTGCTCCTTGACCTCCGCATAAGGCCCGTTGAGCACCTGCGTTTTGCCGTCCTTGACCCGAACCGTGGTCGCGGTTGACGTGGGGTGCAGCCGCTGGCCGCCCTTGCTCACCCCGGCGTCGGCCATCGCCTTCATGTAGGCGCCATAGGCCGCGAGGATTGTCCCGTTCTGCTCAGGCGGCGCCGTCTGCATCGCCTTTTCGTCGGAGTGAATCAACAACAGGTATTGCATCGCTTAGCTCCTCGAAGACGCGCAAGCTCATTGCCGCGCTCAATGCAAAGACGGTCGATCGCGCTGCGTTTCGACAAATGAGTGAAAAAACCGAGTTTCCAGCCAAAAATTCCGGCGATTGCGCGCTTGGGCGGCCCGGGTCAAAACCCAATCAGCCCGACCGGTTTCGACGTATACCGGACAGGCGTCGCCTGGGAAGGACCGTAGTGCGCGCCAAAGCTGCCATTCCATCGTGCACGAAGCAGCCTTCAGCGCCCTCTTGACACAATCGTTATTCGCTCAGCGAATGGTCGGCCCGCTCAATTCGTCTTCTTCTCGCCCTCGGGCAGCCCCGCCTTGCGCAGGCCTTCGAGAATGCGTTGGATTTGCTGGGCGAAGGTCGGGTTGTACGTCACTCTGGCCGCCACGTCCGCAAAGGTCTGCACGGTGAAGCCCGGATACACCTTAAGGAGGCCGGCAATCGCCGCCTTGGCCTCCGGGTCATGGCCGAGCCAAGCGCTGGCGGCGGCGAGATCGACATAGGGGAACCATGTTCCGGCGTCCGTCGCGATGGATTTTTGGCACCACTCGACGGCCTTCTCCCATTGCGCCAGATGTGTATATGCGTGGCAAATGCCATATTGCCAGAAGTTGCGACCCGGGTCCCGCGGGCTCAGCCGAAGCGCAGTTTCGTTCTCCGCGATGCTTTCCGCCGCTCGCCCGGCCCAATTGAGCATATCTCCGCGAGTCGCATATGCCGAAGCGAAGTTTTTATCGTTTTCAATCGCCGCGTCGATTTCAGCAAATTGATCACTGAACTGTTTCTTCGCACCTAAGAGGTTCGCTTTTGTATAATGCGCCGAAGCGTTGTTCGGCTCGGCGGATAGGGCGCTGGCGACCAGCGCCTCTGCGCGCGGGATATCGACGGCTTCATCGCCGCCTCCCAACCACATAAATCGGTCGATGAGCGCTTGCGCCAGACCGATCTTCGCCGTCGTGAGGCCCGGATCGAGTTGCAGGGCGCGCTCGAAGTATGCGAGCACTTCGTTCACGGTGGACTGGTCGAAAGAAGCTTGGTAGGCGGCCGCGCCCCGCATCTCGAGGTCGACGGCGTCGGGATTGTTGGGCCGCTCCCGCGCCGCCCGCAAGGCTTCGGCCTTCACCAGCTCGACGCCAAGCGAATTGGCGAGACGGGATACCGCCTCGACCTGCAACGCTCCGAGCTTGCTCCGATCGCCCTCGAACCGGTCGGCCCAGACATGCGCGCCGGTCTCAGTCGAAATGAGCTGCGCGTTGATCGTGATCGTCTCGCCGACCCTCCGCACGCTGCCCTCTAACAAATATCGTACGCCCAGGTCCTTGCCGATCTGCTTAGCGTCTACGGGCTTGCCCTTGTACGTGAGCGCTGTGCCATGGGCGATGACGAAGCTGTCGGCCAGATGCGAAAGGTCCGTCGTCAGGTCGTCGGTGATCCCGTCGGCGAAATAGTCCTGCTCTTTATCGCCGCTCAGATTCTCGAACGGCAGGACGACGATCGAAAGCCGAGGCGCGTTGGCGAGCTTGTCGTCAAGGGAAGCGGCCATGAAACGGGGTGCGTAGCCTGCGCGCCAACCGTAGCCGCCCGCAGCAAGAACCGCGAGAGCGAGCGCCGCCGCGAGTGCAGGCCAACGACGCAGCCCGTCGCGCGTCTTTGTCGCCGCTCCAGGTGATTTTTGCGTCGCAGGCGCGCCCTGGCGCAGCAGATAGGCGTGCACCGGCTCGGCGATGTTCTTGAGGCTTTGCGGCCCGAGGTCGGCGACCTGAAGCTTGAGCCGCGACTTGACCTGCCGGTAGGCGTCTTCCGAGAGACAAACCTGGCCCGGCTCGCAAATCCCTTCGAGGCGCGAGGCGATGTTGACCCCGTCGCCCATGAGGTCGCCGTCCGCCTCCTCGACAACGTCGCCGAGGTGAATGCCGATGCGAAACTCGATGCGCTTTTCCGGCGGCAGGCCGACATTGCGCTCGACCATGCCGGTCTGGACCTCGAGGGCGCAGCGCACCGCGTCGACCACGCTGCGGAACTCGATGATCGAGCCGTCGCCCGTGCGCTTGACGATGCGCCCGTGATGAACGGAGATGATGGGGTCGATAAGATCGCTGCGAAGGGCCCTCAAGCGCGCGAGAATGCGATCCTCGTCCGCGCCCGCAAGCCGGCTATATCCGACGACGTCCGAGACCAGGATCGCCGCGAGCTTCCGGGTTTCGCCCATTGCGCCTCTCCGGTAGCCGGAAGGCTGGCACAAACTATCAAGCCGTTTTTGGGCTACTCCTGGGGACGGAAAAGGTCGAGTAGGTAATTCTACCTATGGTCATTCCATTGCTCTGCGTGAGTCCAGAGTGGTGCAGAATAATTTTTGAGTCGCGCTCCGTGCGTCACGCTGCTTCGCCGACATCTGTTATGTCGGGATCCCATGGACGCTCTGCGAGTGCCGCGCGCGCGAAGGTTGACTTCGGCCAGGACTTCTCCGCCCCGCGATCATACCGATCGACGCCGGCGTTCAGAAATGAGCTGGGGGGATCTGAGTCGCCACATCGGACGAAGCCAGAGCATCCAGTGGTCTGCCACCGAAAGAGATTATTGTCGCCTGCACGAAACCATCGTGTGTGAATTGACGAGGCTCGATGCTGAGTAGGTAACCGACGCCTTCAGCCTAAGACCGCTTTCTCGCACATTCCGCCCGTTCGTAGGGCCGAGTTTAAAGGGCAGCTTCGGGTCGATTTGACCCATTCGGCGCACCCTTGGGCAATGACCGGTATTTGCGCGAAGCGGCCACCCGCCGATTGGGTTTCGACCCTAATTTAGTCCGTCGGAACACGAAGTGACACCGCGGGTCCGGCCCACTCTCAGCCGTCACGCAGGTTGCCGTACGGGGAATTGTCAGTTAAAGTCCGTATAACCGAGCGCCATATTGCAAGCATCTCGGCTGAAATATTGGGAGGAACTGACATGGGCGCGAGTGAAGCTCAAAATCTCGCTGCTATTCAGCGCGGCTTCGAAGCCTTCGCAAAAGGGCGATATCGAGACGCTGAAAACTCTCTTTTCACCCGACGCGAACTGGAATCAGGCTGAAGCCGGTGTTTTGCGGGGAAACTATCAAGGCGTTCAGGCCATTTTGGAGTTCTTCGGTCAACTAGCTCATGAAACCGAAGGCTCATTGCGCGTCGAGGTCCTGACAATGGCCGCATCCGGCGATCATGTGTTGGTTTTCGAACGGGTCACTGGCACGCGGAAAGGGAAGACGCTGGAGACCAAGGAGGCGCTGGTTTTCAAGCTGGACAATGGCGTTGTGACCGAAGTGACCGAACTTCAGTCTGACTATCCGGCGGTAGCCCAGTTCTGGTCGTAGACCGGCTTCTACAAGTAGCGCGTTGCCTTCAATCCATCCAAAAGTCAGCGCGCCAGCCAAGCTCCGCTCTCGCCTTCACGGTCGACACCTCGTCATTGAGGTCGGCGATGTTGAAGACGCCTGACCCGCCATGATCGATCGCGAGCAGGGCGGCGTAGGCCGCCGCGTCGACATGGACCGAGGGCGGGCTCGGGGGCGCATCGGCTCCACTGCCCGGGCCGTACAGCCGGCCATAGCGCAACACCAGCCCTTCCATAAGCGACGCGGCGAGGACCTGCCGCTCAAGGGACTCGACGCCCCGCACGCTCACCGCCCGATCGCCATCCGCATTCAGATCTAACGGGTGGTCTTCGCCATAGGGCCGAGGGCCCGGCGCGTAGGCCCACGCGATGCTCTGCGCGATCAATCGCCGCGCGCCAGCCTTGCGCGCCGCTGCGATGAGGTTGCGAGTTCCTTCCTCGCGGATGCGTGCGTTGCGGGCAAGGGCGCTCGATCGCTCTACCGGATCGCGGACCGCAGCCAGATCCGTTAGCTGGTGAATGACGATCTCCGGCTTCGCCTCAAGGACCACTGTCGCCAGCGCCTCGGCGTCGAACACGTCGACCACGACCCGGAGCGCGCCCAGCTTACGAAGGAATTCACCGGTCTCCGCCGAACGCGTGGCGCCCCAGACCGTGTGGCCTTGGGCCAGGAGAAGCGGCGTGAGCCGGCGGCCGATGACGCCCGCCGCGCCCGCCAGGAAGATTCGACTCATGAAATTCTGTCTGCTCCGATCAGCCCGCGGGCCTCGCCCACCTCCAGCGAGGCGCACGAGGCCTTCTGACGCGGATCTCCATCGGAGGACGGTCGCTTACCTCGGGGGCGACAGATCTGCTCCTGCGACAGGCGTCGTATTCGAGGTGATTTTCCAATGGACTTTTTCGCTTACCATCCCCCTGGATAGCTTGTCGTCCGCCTTAAGCGGGAACTTCAGAACGGTCCATTCGCCGGTCCCGGAGATGCCCGCGAACTTTCCGGTCCCCGCCACCAACGTCTCGATCCCACCCTGGGCGTTTTTGCGTTCATACGTCGCCATGATCTTATCGCCGTCGCTGTCGGTGAAGGTGCAAGCGCCGTGCTCCTGCGCCCGGGCCTTATCGGCGTCGTCGTAAATTCCCAGGCAACGCATCCCCATGTCGGTTGTGGCGTCGCCCTGGACGTTTTGGTGGACGCCGCTGACCTCATAGGTTCCGAGCGTTCGATCCCCAACCTTCATGGTGTTTGAGCTTGTTATCAACCACGTATTCGTAAAGCTGTCGGTCCCCTCCGTTGGCGTCTCTCCCGCCAGGACCATGATGGGCGCCAACGGCAGTATTGTCACGGGGAGAAAGAATCGTAGAGACATGGTTTCCTCCTTTGCCGAGCAAAGGCTTCGACCTTATTCTACGCTCTAGGCGCATTTCCGCTGATCGCGCTGTGATGCAGATCACACTCCGCGGCGACACGCCGCCGGCGCTGCTCCATGCGCATGCCGCCCGAGGCGGCGCCGAGAGCCAAAGACATCGGTCAAAATGGACTCGGCAAACGCCGTCGCCGGTCCGCAATGGCGGCGAACGAGAATCGATCAGGCGCGCGGCGTCAGGCGCGCAGATATTTGTTGAGCCAATCGAGCGTCCTTTGCCACGCCTCTTTCGCCGCCGCCTCGTTGTAGCGCGGCGTCGTGTCGTTGTGGAAGCCGTGGTTGGCGTTCTTGTAGATATGCCCCTCGTGGGGAGCGCCGGCCCCGGTGAGGGCGGCGTCGAACGCCGGCCAGCCGCTGGTGATGCGCGTGTCGAGCTCAGCATATTGGGCGTTGATGGGCGCCTTGATTTTCGCTGCGTCGGCGGCGCTTGGCTGGAGCCCATAGAACGGAACCGCAGCGTCGAGGCCTGAGCCCATGCTCACCGCGAGCTTGTTGACGACGCCGCCGCCGAAACAGAACCCGATCGCGCCGAGCTTGCCGGTCGAGTCGGGCAGGGACCTGAGCCATTCAGCGGCGGCGGCGAAATCCGCCTGCATCTTGGCCGGATCGACCTGTTTGAACGAAGCCGCGCCCTTCTCGTCGTCGCCGGGATAGCCGCCAACCGACGTGAGCCCGTCGGGCGCGAAGGCCATGAAATTGGCGATCGCCAGGCGCCGCGCCACGTCTTCGATATAGGGGTTGAGGCCGCGGTTCTCGTGCACGACCAGGACGGCGGGCAGTTTCTCCGCGCCTGCAGGACGGACAAGATAGCCTTTGATGCTGCCGTTCCCTTGCGGCGAGGGCACGTCGACCCTCTTCGCCACGATGCGGCTGTCGTCGGGAGGCACCTGGATCGCCCAGGCGTAGTTGGGCTTGAGCATTTCCAACAGAGCGCCAGCGCTGACGCCGCCGACGGCGAACTTTTGCGCTCCATCAAGGAAAGAGCGGCGGCTCATCCCGCCATGCACATAGAGGTCGAAAAGGTTCAGAAGCTCCTGTGGGAAGTCTGATGCTTTCTTTCTGTCCATGACCCGCCTCCTCGGTTTGATTTTTGTTCGCGCCGCTCGCCCGCGCGCCTTCTTTACACCCGCCAGGGCCTATGACACGCCTCAACAAAGCGCGAGGCGTCGGTTGCGCGGCTCGTCACGGAATGGTCATGGCTTTGCAGGCGACGCCTCGTGACCCTGTGCGTCGCGGTGGCCTCGCGGCGGTCAACACTGCCGGAACGATCTTGACATCGCGCCGCGCGGGAGACGGGAGACGGTCGAAGGCGTCAGTTCCACGCGCCAGGCGAAGGTCTGCTTCCCCATAATCCCGTTGGGAAGCCGAATATCTCTAAGGCAAATTATCAGGACGGGGTGAGGAGCCCCTCAAGCGAAGGGTTTTTAAAACCTATGGCTTCGGCTCACCAGCTTGCTGCAACATCTCGTGCGCTGCCTTCCGTGAAGCGGCTCTGCCAGCTTCGCTCCATTGAGTCGCCGGGTTGTCGGCAATGCCCAACAAACGACGCGCAACTGCGGCGAGCGCTTCACGTCCGGCATCGGCTGGAAAAGGCCTCAACTGGGTTGAGGTGTTTATGTCTACATGAGCGGCGAGGGAGACATGCGGCATAAGGAGCCTCATAAACGGCCGACGGCTAGACTAGAGCTTAACGAGGGCGACGACGGTCAGTCCGACAATGAGGAACGCGAGCCACGCGATGAATGCGATCGCATTGCCAGCGTTCGGTCGAATTCTGCCACGGGACATAGCCACGATGGTAAAGGCCGAATCGAAAAGCGGCGTAAACGCTGCTGTCTAAAATCGCCGGTTTCCGTTCACGAATGGCGAGCGCCAGTTCGCGCGGATCTTCGAGGATGGAGCGAGCCAGTGAAAGGCGCTGAGTCGTAGACCCTAAAGATTCTTCAGTGTTTGCGCTTTTCTTCCCGCGCCCTCCTTCTCAGGCTCAGGATAGAGTATCGCTGGCGCGATCGCCTGTTGACCACCTTGCTGACGTTGCGCTGCGCTCGAAATGGCAGAAGCTCGCCGACGTTCCAAAAAGAAAATGTCGCAGCCCGCCACGCTTTCCGCGCGCGAACGACTTCGACCGCTCACCCGCTTGTTCGAGCATCTCCATCGCAGCCTTCCGTGCGCATAGCTGGAGCTCAGCCCTCCATATTGAGCACGACGCGGAAGCGGGCGTTGCCGCTCAGCATGCGGTCATAAGCTTCCTGCGCCTTTTCGAGCGGGTAGATCTCGTTCATCGAGGCGACGTTGTTGCGCTTGCTGAAGGCGAGCGTGTCCTCGGAATCGCGCGCCACGCCCGAATACCAGCCGCGCACGCCGGCGCTTTTCCCGATGAGGTCGAACGAATTCACCGTCAGCGGGCCAACGGCGCCGATCACCATCATGACGCCGTTCGCGCCCAGGCCTCCGGCGATCGCCTGCATCGCTTCGTTGTTGGTGACGGTGGCGAGGATCGCCCTCGCGCCGCCCATCGCCGTCAGCGCTTTCGCCGGATCTTGGGTCGCGCTGTCGATGTAGTCGCTCGCGCCAAGTTTTTTCGCCAGCTCCTCCTTGTCGCGGCCGCGGTTGACAGCGACGGTGCGGAAGCCCTGTCGCGCCGCGAACTGAATCCCGAGATGGCCGAGGCCGCCGACGCCATGTACGGCGACGATGTCGCCAGGGCCCGCGCCGGTGTGACGAAGGGCGTTGAAAGTGGTGACGCCGGCGCACAAAAGCGGCGCGGACTCGACCGGGTCGAGATCGTCCGGGAAATGTGCCACGGCGGAAGCGAGCGCGATCAGGTGGGTCGCATAGCCGCCGTCGCGGGTGACGCCGGTCACGTCATGGATGTTTTCGCAGGCGAAGGCAGTATCGCGCCGGCAATGGCCGCAATAACCGCATGATCCGCCGAACCAGCCGACGCCAACCCGCTCGCCAATTTTGAACCCCTTGACCCCCGAGCCCAGCGCATCGACCACGCCGACGACCTCGTGACCGGGAATGCGCGGATAGTGAACGAACGGGAACAGGCGTTGCACCGTCACTGTATCGCTATGGCATACGCCGCAGGCCTGAACCCGAATGCGGATTTCGTCGGAGCTGGGGACAGGGATTTCCCGCTCCTCCGAGACAAGCGGTCCGCCAACCTTGTGAACCACCATTGCCCGCATCTTCGCCATTGCCGGATCCCCTTCGATCGAGACGAGCCAACCTAACCCGTATCCTCAGGTTGGGCCAAATTGCGACGATCTCTTTCGACGCTCTCTTCGTCTTGGCCTTAGGGAACGAAGTTGGTCTGGCGCGGGCCGGTCAAATGGTACAGGTTCGCCTTGTCGTCCAGGGTGATGCCGGCAAAACCGGCCTTGGGCTCCAGCACCAGGTCCTTAGCGAGCGTTGCGGTGCGGAATTTCCAGCCCTGCGGCAGCTTGAGGACATCGCCTAGCGAGTCGAGCTTGTCGATCGTCAGATCGGGCGCCTCCTTGTTCGTGTACGAAACCATCACCCAGGTCCGGCCCTTGGGATCGTCGAGCAGGTAGATCACCGATCCCTTCTTGAAGCCCATCACCACCGTTCTCGCCGTCAATGTCGTGCGATAGGCGAGCGAGATCGGCTTCGGCGAGAGCGCGCTGCTGGGCGCTAAGGTGTTTCCCATCCATTGTGCGTTGAGACCATCGAAACTCCTGACGGCGCCGATGCGGTCGGCGAGCCAGTCCGCCGTCCAATAGTAGGGTGGACCGATCCGCGCCAGGAGCGCTTGGTATTGCTTGGCGATTCTCTTCGGGTCCAACCGTTGGAGGAGCGGCGCCGGCGCCGAGTCGTGCGAATCGTCGCCGCCATTGAGCCCGGTTGTGTTGTAGGCGCTGACGTACAGCACTTTCTTGAGCGGATCCTTGGCGAAGAGCTCAATTTCCGCGTAGCGATAATCGCGCAGATTGTCGTATTTTCGATACTGAGCGCCAGCGCAATCGTCCGGCAGCGCGCTGAAATATTTGCAGTCTTCTGCATAGGACGGGGCAACGCCACGGGCCGTCAGCAACAACAGCCCCAACGCCGGAGCACACAATGCCCAAAAGCCGCGGCGGTTTCCGACCGTCGGCATCCCGATCCTCCAATTCAGCCCGGCGCTCTTCCGTTCCGGGAGGGTAGTTCTGAATGCGACGTCTCTGCAACTCGGCTTTTATGGGCGGGCTTCGCGTTGCACAGGGTCTCGGTTGCGCGACGCGCGAGACAGCGGCGGTCATGATCGTCGAACATTTGCCGCTCACGGAGCGCGTCGGCATTGTGAAGGACCTCGACGCTGGGGTCGCGGCGGCCGTGGCCGCGGAGGCCGGGGCGCCCCCGTCGCTCCCTTCGCCGGCCCGATCGGGCGCGACGTTCTCAGCCGCCGACCAGCGCCTTCTCGCCGGACTCGTAGATGCCGTCGAAGATCTTCTTGGCCTCGGCGTCGGAAACGCCATTGGCGTCGTATTTTCCGACCCATTTCACTGCTGAACCCTTGGGATCGGGCGAAACGCTGATCGTCGAATGGTAGTTGGCTGCGGGTAGCCCGGAGAGGATCGTGTAAGTGTAGGAGCGATTTGCGTCGTCAAATTGCTCAAGCGCCTCGACGGCGACGCCGCCGCCCTTGATCGTAAGCGTGCGCTGCTTGCCATCGGGGCTCAGAACGCATTTCTCAATTGCCGGATGCCAGGCGGCGATGCCGCAGAAGTCGCCGATTTTCTTCCATAGGGCGTCGGGAGACATCGACGACGTCATCGTCACGCTGGAGTCGAGCGCGAACGCCACGCCCGTAGACATAAGCAATGTCGCGGCGGCGGCGGAAATCGTGGCGATGCGCATCTAGCGGCTCCTCCCTTAAGTTCATTCTAACGCGATCGTTGCATCGCGGCGCGCGACCATAGCGGGTTTTCGACCGTCGGCAAGACTGCTCGAGAGCCGGTGGCCATGATCCTCGAATATCCGCCGCGCGCCTGATAGCCTCAGTGCGCGAACCCGGCGTAGCGGGACCAAGCCGGCCGACCGTGGTCCGGCGAGCCGGTGATTTCCAAGGATGACTTAAGCCATGCGGCAAATCTGGATTCCGAAATCAGGGCCGCCCGAGGTTCTTATCGTCAAAGAAGCGCCTGATCCTCATCCGGGCACAGGCGAGTTGCGCATTCGGGTGAAGGCGAGCGGCGTTAATTTCGCCGACATTATGGGCCGCCTCGGACTCTATCCGGACCTTCCGCGGACGCCCGTTGTGCCGGGGTACGAAATCGCCGGACGCGTTGATGCAGCCGGCGCCGGAGTCGACGCCGGTTGGGTTGGGCGCGACGTGTTCGCATCAACCCGTTTCGGCGGCTATGCCGACGTGGTCTGCGCGCCGCAGGCCCAGGTCTTCCCGCGCCCGTCAAACATGTCTGCTCAGGAGGGCGCATCGATCCCGGTAAACTACCTGACTGCTTGGCAGCTGATCGTCGTGATGGGCGGATTGAAAGCTGGCGAGACTGTGCTCGTTCATTCCGCTGGCGGCGGCGTAGGGATCGCTGCGACCCAGATCGCTAAGCATATTGGGGCGAAGGTTATCGGAACGGCGTCCGCGGTGAAGCATGAGGAGTTGCGCGCGCTCGGCGTCGATCATCTGATCGACTATCGGACTGAGGATTTCGAGGAGAGAGCGCGTCAGATCACAGGCGGGCGAGGCGTGGAGCTCATTCTCGATGCGGTCGGCGGAGACTCGCTCAAGAAGGGCTATCGCCTTCTCGCGCCCACCGGTCGCCTCGGAATGTTCGGCGCCTCGTCCGCCGCCACCAGCAAGGGCGCGGGATACCTAAGCATGGCGTCTATGCTGGCGAACACGCCTTGGGTCCAGTTCAATCCGCTGTCGCTGATGAACGCCAACAAGGGAGTGTTCGGCGTCAATCTGGGTCACATGTGGGGCGAGTTTGACCGCATGCGAGGCTGGATGGATCAGCTCATGGGTTTGTGGGAAAATGGCGTGATCAAGCCGAGGATCGCTCGGGTTTTCAGCTTTGACGAAGCCCCGGCGGCTCATCATTTCATTCAGGACCGCAAGAACATCGGCAAGGTGCTGCTGAAGCCTTAGGCAAAGCTTAGGTCTTGCGAAGCTTCTCCGCCGCCCGCGCGGCGAAGTAAAGCACGCCATCGGCCCCGGCGCGCTTGAAAGCGATGAGGCTTGCCATCATCGCCCTGTCGCTGCCGATCCAGCCGTTGTTCGCCGCCGCCATGATCATCGATATCCGTCGCTCACCTGATAGGCGAAGGTCGGCGCGCCGTACGTCAGCGCGCAACGAGATCACAGGCTTCGGAACCGTCTACTTGTAATAGCCGACGCCGCAGCCGAGATCAGCGTCGACCCTGGTTACGAAGGTTTCCTTCGCAAGGAGCGTATCATCGGGGCCGGGCGTTGCACTCACATAGCTGACCTCGGTGATTTGACCTTCCGGCTTCTGCATCGCCGCGTACACTTCCACGCCAAACGCCGTGCCCGTAGAGTTCTGACCGGCGCGTACGTCTATGCCCAGCGCTTGCTTGAGGTTGGGATTGCCAATCGCAACGAGCGTGCCGTCGCTGGCATTCGCACAAAAAACGTAGAGGTCTCGATCCCGAAATCCGCCTTCTCCCTTGTTGAACATGTCGAGCGCTTTGGCCTTATCCGCTCTCACAGCGGCGACCGCTCTCATCAGCATGGCCTTAGCCTCGTCGGCCGTGCCGTGGGGTTGCTCAGCGAAAGCCGCGGGCGAGGCTGCGGTCACTGCGGCCGACATTGCGGCGACCACGAGTTTACCGACCATAGTGTTCCTCCAGTCGCGAGCTCCGACGAGGGGGGCCATACATGCCATATCGAGCCCACGGCCTATCCGATCCGGAGCTAGCGGGCCTTTGAATTTGATGGCGCTCGTCCGGTAAAGGGGTCGCCGTAACAACTTGGAGCGAAGTTCGATCCAGACAACGGTGCTATTCTGCAGCGCGAGGGGAATCTCATCGAACGCGCAGCTTCTCCGCCGCGCGCGGCGCGAAGTAGCTCAGCACTCCATCCGCGCCGGCGCGCTTGAACGCGATGAGGCTTTCCATCATCGCCTTGTCGCCGTCGATCCAGCCATTGTTCGCCGCCGCCATGATCATCGAATATTCGCCGCTCACCTGGTAGGCGAAGGTCGGCGCGCCGAATTCGTCCTTCACTCGGCGGACAATGTCGAGATAGGGCATTCCGGGCTTCACCATCACCATGTCGGCGCCCTCGTCGAGATCGAGCTCGACTTCGCGCAAAGCCTCGTCGCTGTTCGCCGGGTCCATCTGATAGGTGCGCTTGTCGCCCTTGAGCGCGCCGGCCGAGCCCAGCGCATCGCGAAACGGCCCGTAGAAGGCGGAGGCGTATTTTGCCGCATAGGCCATGATCTGGACGTCGAGAAAGCCCTCCGCATCGAGCGCCTCGCGGATCGCCCCGACCCGTCCGTCCATCATGTCGGAGGGCGCGATGACATCGGCGCCGGCGCGCGCCTGATTGAGCGCCTGGCGGGCGAGCGCCTCGACCGTCTCGTCGTTCAGGATCGTGAGCCGGCCCGAAGCGCTTTCGCGCACCAGTCCGTCGTGGCCGTGGCTGGTGTAAGGGTCGAGCGCGACATCGGTGACGAGGCCAAGCTCGGGAAACTCGCGCTTGATCGCGCGGCAGGCGCGGCAGACAAGGTTTCCTTCATTGAAGGCCTCGCTCCCCTCCGCGTCCTTGAGCGCAACTTCGGTGTAGGGGAAGAACGCGATCGCCGGGATGTTCAGCTTAACCGCCCGCTCAGCCTCGCGCACGGCCTCTTCGATGGTCAGCCGGTCGACGCCTGGCATCGCGGCTACCGGAACGCGCTTCTTCTCGCCGTCGATCAGAAACAACGGCCAGATGAGGTCGCTCGCCGTCAGCACATGCTCGGCGACCAGCCGCCGCGTCCATTCCGCCTTGCGGTTGCGGCGCGGGCGGTGGGTGAGGTCGAGGCGATGGGACGCGGCGACGCGGGCGGCTTTATTCATGGGGACCTCGGAGCCTTCGCAAATATCATAATCCCCAATATGTTTGCGCTAGGTCGGCAGCCCCAGCAGCGCGTTGACCGAGACATCCTCGTCGAGGTCTGCCCAGTGAACACCCTCGCCGCGGCCGATCAAACGCCAGTTGAGGCGCTGTGCGTCGGAGGCGTCGCGTAAGCGGGGGAACCACTCGAGCGGCGCTGAAATCTCTCGGCCGTCCGTCAGGACGACGCGCATCGAGTCCCCGACAAATTCGACGCTCATCGCCTCCGCGCTAAGCCGATCCGCCAAAATGGGCATTCCACGCCTCCAGAAATTCATGCCGGCGCTCGATAATCTCAGCCCGTAGGCGCGTCAAATCCCGGGCACGAAATCCTCGCGAGCGGGCCAGCGCGACCGGATCGAGCCAGTACTTCGCGGTCGCGTCGCCGCTCTCGACGTGAATATGGGGCGGTTCGCTGCTCTCCTGGCTGTAGAAGAAGAATCTGAAACCGACTGATCTCAGTATCGTCGGCATTCGGACGCGACAAGTCGTCGGCGGCCCTGATCACGGTTGCGGCCCCGACAGGCGCAAGTGCTCATGTTCGGCGCGAAAGACGTTGCTGTAGAGGCCGTTGATCCACCGGCGCCCGCTCGCCGTCACGTTGAGGTAGCGGATGGCTTCCGAAATGTAAGGAGACACCTTCCCCCAGTAGAATTGCGGATACTTATCGACCAGATCGGCCGGCGATTGATAGCCGAGCTGTCCGTTCAAGCCGATTTCCTCGAATTCGTGATAGAGCGCGTTGGCCTTCCTCAGATAATGCGGATCGCCGAGCTGGCCGATCAGATCGGCGGCGCGAAGCAGCGCCGCATCTTCGTGGACCTGGTGGTCGTCGGGCGCGGTGGAATAGGGGAAGCGCGTGTGCAGGATCGCGCCAGCGACCCGCGTGCCGTCGAGCTCGTCGATCGTCGACAGGCGATCCAGCACGAAAAGCCTGGACCGCTCGACGTGATAGGGCGCAAGCGCGGCGTCGGAGCAGCCGCGCGGCAAACTAACCTTTTTGCCGGCTGCGTCGACCACGTAGCCGTCGGGCCCGTCCCCTTTGAGGACGCCGCGCACGTAACCGATATCGTGGGTGAGACAGGCGACAATGAAATGGCAGTAGTCGTCCGGGGTCGAGTCCGTCAGCAGCGCTCGCCCCTTGAAGATGTCGTGGCCCGCGAGGGTGACCAGCATCGTATGCTCGACGTTGTGGTAGAGGGCGTCGCTGTTGCCGATGCATTCGAGGGCGAGCCGCGCGGCGAAGGGGACGATCTCGGCAAGGCGGGCGTGCGAGACCCCGAACCGATCCCTGATGTCGTTGGCCAGAAACGTGCCAAGCGCATCCGCCGCCAAGCAGGGTAGGGTGATCATGGATTGCGCCGATGGTTGCTGCGGCAAGGGTTCGCGATCCGGGTCGCCGATTGTGTTCGCGCGCGCTTCGGGTCCAGCATGCCCGGCAGTCCCTGCACTGTCCACAAGAGACATCTTCATTCATGCGCTCACTTATCGTCAGAGCGCAAGGCCCATTGCATTGACAGGGGGAGGGGCTGGGAAGAAAGTCCTCCCCGAGGGGGGCCGCGCGAATCGTCAAAACCTCCGTCCTCGCCTCTATAGGTCGTCGATCGAAGGAGCTGACGGTGAGCAAAACGGTTCGGGGTGTTCTGGCGACTCTGGCGGCGTCGGCGGCTTTGGCCGGCTGCATGGCCATGGGCGCGCAGGAGAAGGAAGGCCAGCTGGCGGCGGCGGGCTTCGTGCGGCAGGAGGCGGATACGCCGCAGAAGGTGGCCAAGCTTCAGGCGCTGCCGCAAAACACGATCGTCTTCTCGCAGCGGAAGAAGGGCGCCGTCTATATCTATGCGGACGCTGCGGGATGCAATTGCGCCTTCATCGGCAACGCCGCCGCCTATCAGCAATATCAGCAGATTCGCACCGCCAACAACATCGCGCAGATGCAAGAGACGACCGCGATGCTGAACCAGGAAGCCGCGATGGATTGGGGCGGCGTTTGGGGTCCTTACGCACCCGGCTGGTATTGATCGGCGCGGGTCGACGGCCCGGCTCAGTAGGGCCTCGGATCTTGAGCGGGACGCCATTGTCGGCGCCCCGATCGTTGTGACCGCCGGGTCGCGCCGTCGTGTTTGATGTCGCCGCGGAGGCCTGGTCCAACAACTGGGCCTGGGGTCTGCCGCTCATCGTTCTGACGGTGCTGGTTCACGCGTTCGGCCTGGTTCTGATCCGCGATCAGGTTGTGCTCGAGCTGGCGCTGGTCTTGCGCGCTCGTCGGTCCTCGATCGTGCTCGCAGTTCTCGCTGCCATTACGGTGCTGCTGTTGACGCTCCTGCACGCGGCCGAAGCGGCCGCCTGGGCCGGGGCCTACGTAGCCCTCCGCGCGCGGCCCGATTTCGCCTCGGCCATGCTCTACTCGCTCAGCGCGATGACGAGCTACGGCCACGCGAACCTGTTCCTGGCGCAGCACTGGCAGTTGATGGGCGCGATCGAGGCGCTTAACGGCATGCTGCTGTTCGGACTGTCGACCGCGTTCCTGTTCGCGGTGCTTCGGGACCACTGGCCGACGCGAGGGCATCGATAGGACCCGTCGCGGATCGGCTTGAATGTTTTGGCGACCCGAGCAGGCGTGCTGTTCGAATCTTCGTCTCGCGCGGCCAATCGCTCTCAGCCGGACCAGCGCGTCCCGCGGAGATCCTTCCAGGGACCGCCATCCACATAGCGCTCCGGATAGAGGGCCTTCGAACGCGGGTCTTCCGCGGTATCGAGCTGGAGCACCATCCACTTCGGATACGGAACGCCAGGATCCGAGGCCGCGTCCAATAGGCGAACGTCTTCGTCCGAGAGCCGAAGGTCTACGGCGCCGATGTTATCTTCCAGTTGCTCAGCCTTCCGGGCCGCCATGATCACACTGCTGACTGCAGGCCGGCCCAACACCCACGACAGCGCGGCACGGGCCGGACTTACGTTATGCCGGGTAGCCACCTGCTTGAGCGTGTCCACGACGCGGTAGCCCATATCCTTGTCAAACGGCACAAACGAGCCTGCCTCCGCGAACCGTGTGCCGGCAGGGGCGGGGTTGGCGCGGTCGTACTTACCCGCGAGGAAGCCGCCGGCAAGCGAACTCCAAACCAGGATACCGATGTTGTGATACTCGGCGAACGACTGGAACTCATATTCAAGGCCTCGTCCAACGAGGCTGTAATACATCTGGGCAGTAACGAATTTCTCCAATCCCAAGCGCTCCTGCAGCATCACCGCGGTGGCCGCCTGCCATGACATGTAGTTGGAGAGCCCGATATAGCGGACCTTCCCCTGGCGCACGACATCGTCAAGTGTCCGCACTGTCTCCTCAAGAGGCGTGTTGCTGTCCCATCCATGCACCTGGTAGAGGTCGATGTAATCGGTCTGCAGCCGTTGGAGACTGGCCTCCACTTCGCGCATGATGTTCACCCGCGTGGCGCCGCTCCGATTGAGATTGTTGCTCATGGGGAGCCGGACCTTGGTAGCCAGGACGATCTCTGCCCTCACGCCCTTCAAGGCATTACCCACCAGAGTTTCGCTCTCCCCGAGGCTGTACACGTCGGCGGTGTCAATGAAGTTGACGCCCCTATCCAGGGCGAACTTCACCATTCGCGTTGTTTCCTCCTGACCGAGGTTGCCCATGTTCATCTTGCCGCCGAACTGCATCGTGCCAAGCGCCACTTCGCTCACGATGAGGCCGGTATTCCCTAGTTTCCTATGCTTCATCTCCCACACTCCTCGCGGTCGTTCCGGGAGGCATCAGATTGACTCGTTTCGAGTCGACTGGGCCTGGTCAGAATTGGGCTCTGACGCAATGGCCGGTTGACGCGCCCGAAGCGGTCGTCTCCATGCACATCAGGTTTTGTCCCCTACACCCCGAGCCCATGAAACGCGATGACGCGGCACGCCTCACCGGCCTTTGCCGGTTCAGCATGGGGAGCGCGGACGATCAGACCGTCAGCCCCCGCCATCATTCTCACCAGTGATGAGTCCTGCGCGGAGACCGGCGTCGCGACGAGAATTCCCTCCGCGCTCTGGCTGAGTAAAGCGCGCATATAATCCTGCCGCGCCCCGTTCGCAGGCAAGTCGACGGCGAGGCGGCCGGGCTGGCTGGGATCCGCGGCCGGGTCGGGCTCGCCGTGCAAGGCGCGCAGCAGCGGGCGCAGGAACAGGATCGAGCAAACCATGGACGAGGTCGGATTGCCCGGCAGGCCCAGGACACGCATGGCGCCGAGCCGTCCGTGCATCAGCGGCTTGCCGGGACGCATGGCGATCCGCCAGAAGCCGAGCTCCATACCCGAGGAGACCAGCGCCTGCTGCACCAAGTCGTAATCGCCGACCGACGCACCGCCGAGCGTAACCAGCACGTCGGCTTTGGCGTCGTGCGCTTGGGCAATGGCGGCCTTCGTTGCGTCCAGCTCATCGATTGCGATGCCGAGATCGATGGCGACGCCTCCGTAGGCGTCAACTAGCCCGGCGACGGCGAAACTGTTGGACGCGATGATTTGCGCCGGGCCGAGCGTCCCACCGGGCGGGACCAGTTCGTCGCCAGTCGCCAGAATCGCGACACGGGCGCGCCGGCGAACCGTAAGCTCAGTGTGGTTTGCCGCCGCCGCCAGCGCGACGTCTCGGGGGCCCAGCCGGTGGCCAGCCGCGATGAGCGTCTGACCGGCCTGAAAGTCCATGCCGGCCGGACGCAGATTGTCCCCTGCCGGCACTGGGGCTGATACACGGATTTGCTCGCCCTCGCGCTGGGCATCCTCCTGAATGACGACGGCGTCGGCGCCATCGGGCATGGGGGCGCCAGTGAAGATGCGCACCGCCTCGCCCGGACCGACGACGCCGTCGAAGGCGCGGCCCGCGGCGGATTCGCCGACCAAGGTGAGGGTCGCGGGGGCCGACATCGCATCCGCCGAGCGCAGCGCGTAACCATCCATCGCGGAGTTGGGAAAGGGCGGCTGAGTCCGCAAAGCCTTGAGGTCGTAGGCGAGCACGCGGCCGTAAGCCGCTTGCAGGGCGACCTTTTCCTCCCCGAGCGGCGCTTCGGCGGAGGCGAGGACGCGCTTGAGCGCCTCCTCGACGGAGATCATTGCGCTCATCGGCGCTTTTCCTTCGGCGCCATCGCGGCCCGCCATTCGCCCGATTTGCCGCCGCGTTTCTCGATCAGCTTCACCGACTCGATGCTCATGCCCCGGTCGATCGCTTTCGCCATGTCATAGATGGTGAGACAGGCGACGGAAACGGCGGTCATCGCCTCCATCTCGACGCCGGTCTGGCCGACGCATCGCGCCTCGGCCCGCACTGTGAGGCCGGGCAACGCCTGGTCGGGCGTAATGTCGACTGAGACCTTGGTTAAGCCAACGGGATGACAAAGCGGAATGAGGTCGGCGGCCCTCTTGGCCGCCATAATGCCGGCGATCCGCGCCGCGCCGATGACGTCGCCCTTCTTGGCGCCGCCGGCAAGGATGGTTGTCAGCGTCGGCGCCGCCATGCGCACTCGACCTTCCGCAATTGCGACCCGGTCCGTCGCGGCCTTGTCCGACACGTCGACCATCCGCGCTTGGCCGTCAGCGCCGATGTGGGTGAGCGAGGCCGACTTGTCGGCGGATGAGACCATGGGTTGGGGCGCTTTCGCTCACGCGTCCGCATGAGCCTTGTTTCATTGACTTTTGTCCGGGCGCCCCTTCAAGCAAAATTCGCCGCATCCGGCAATGATCGATGGATCGATTGTCCCGTCTGACCCTTGCGTGTAAGGACGCCCACAGGCGGCGCGCCGCCCCTTGAGCTGTAGAATGTGGTGAATGGCGCGCGAGCCGAAAATTGCCTATGTCATGCTGCGCAATGCGCATTTCGGCCCGAGGCTTGCTGCCTCGGTCGAGCTTTGCGTGCGCGATCTGATCGTCCACAGCCGATATGCACGCACGACCCTGGTCGTCTGCCCGCCGGTGGGCGACCCCTTCGATGGCGTCGAGATCGCAACGATTCCCGATCCCGGAATCAGCGGCAATCTCGGGAAAGCGTGGGGCGTCGCCCAGTTGCTGCGGCGTCGCGGCGTCGATCTCGCCATTGTCGAAAATCATCTGCCGGCAGCGGCGTTCATCGCCCTGACGTCGGGAGCGCGGGTGATTTTGCACACGCACGCCTATGTGAAAGCGCCGTCGAGCACGCTTGATGGGGCGTTCCGAGGCCAGGAGATGCGTGCGCTCTCGGGCTTTGCGTTTGTCAGCGAATACGCCTTGGGTCAGTTCCGCGCCGATTTTCCTGGGCAGCGCGCCGTTCAGCGCGCCGTCCCCAACGGGCTCGACATGCAGGCCTGGTCAGCGACGAAACCCAAGGATCGCTCGATCCTGTGCGTGGGCCGCGCGCTCAAGCACAAGGGCCACATCGAGGCGATGGCGGCGATCACGCGCACTCTGTGTTCGCGTTCCGAATGGAGCGCCCGCTTCATGGTATCCGACCCAGCGGCCGCCGACCGGGAGCCGGAAACTGTCGACGCGCTTCGCGCCGCCGCCGAGCCTTTCAACGGCCGGATCAGGGTCGACTCGAACGTTCCCTATGCCGAGGTCAAGGCGGCATGGGAGCGCGCCGAAGTCGGAATGGTGCTCACGACCGGCCCCGAACCGTTCGGCCGAACGGCGCTGGAAGCGATGGCCAGCGGCGCCGCACTCATCACATCGGGTCGCGGCGGCCTGGCCGAGATCTGCGGCCCATGCGCGGTCACGGTCGAACCGAGCGACGCCGCCGGCATTGCGGCGGCGCTCGGCGAATTGCTGGACGCGCCCGAACGACGCGCGGAACTTGCGCGCGCGGGACGCGAGCGCGTCGAGGCGCTATTCGATATCCGGACGATCGCACGGCAGATGGACGAATTCATCGACGTCTGTCTCGGAGAAGGGCGGGGACAAGCCCGAACCTCCGATCCCGGACGTCCGGCCGCGCTCCCGCTGTAGCGGTCTTTTTTCCTGAGTTTCCGCACGAATCGTGCCCTGCGTTTCCTCCCCCCTTGTGGGGGAGGACTAAGGAGGGGGTCGCGCCGCGCTACGCCGCAAAAGGAAGCGGCGATTCGATAATGACTGGCCGCGTGCGACCCCCCACCCCGGCCCGCCCCCACAAGGGGGGCGGGTGCGCTAACGCCATTCAATCCGGCCGGAACGCCGCTCTCGAAATTGTCTTGCCTTTCGCGCCGCCGGCGGAAAGGCTGCGGCGCCGTGACATCGACCCCCACAATCTCGAGATTCGAAGCTCCGGCCGGCGCTCCGGCCCTGATCGGGCGCGGCGGCGCCGGCTTCTGGCGCGTCAATTTGGCGCTGGTTCTTGGCAGCTTCGCGACCTTTGCGATGCTCTATTGCGTCCAGCCGCTGATGCCTCTCTTCACCCGCGCCTTTTCGATTTCACCCGCCGCCGCGAGCCTGTCTTTGTCCGCGGCGACGGGCGTATTGGCGGTCGCGATGATCTTCGCCGGAACGCTTTCGGACGTTGTCGGGCGCAAGGCGGTCATGACCGCTTCGCTGGCCGCCGCCGCGGCGGCGACGCTCGCGGCCTCCTTCGCTCCAAACTGGACCACGTTTGTTGCGCTGAGGGCGCTGACCGGCCTCGCGCTCTCCGGCTTTCCAGCCGTCGCGATGGCCTATCTGGTCGAAGTGATGGATCGCTCGGCCATCGGGCTCGCGATGGGCCTTTATATCGCCGGCACGACGTTTGGCGGCATGGGGGGACGCCTGGCAGCCGCCGCGATCGCTGAAGCAGGCGGTTGGCGCGGAGCCGTCGCTCTTGTCGGCCTTGTTTCGCTCGGCTGCGCGGCCGCGTTCGCCTTCGCTTTGCCGAGGGGGCAGCGGATCCCGACGAAGACAGGGGCGACGGCGCTCCTGCCGATGATTCGCGCCCATTTCAGCGACCCGGGGCTCAGATATCTGTTCGCGCTGGGCTTCCTGCTGATGGGCGTCTTCGTCACGACATACAATTACATCGGCTTTCGACTCGAGGCGCCGCCCTTTTCCCTGAGACCGACGACGATCGGCCTCGTGTACTGCATCTATCTTGTCGGCACGGTCGCTTCGGCCTTGATGGGCGAACTCGCCGGCCGCTATGGCCGGCGTCGCGTTATCGGCTTTGCCCTCGCCTTCATGCCGATTGGCGTCCTCCTGACTTTGCCGGATAATTTGTGGCTCACGATCGCCGGCGTCGGCGTTATCACGATCGGGTTCTTCGGCGGCCATTCGATCGCATCGAGCTGGGTGGGCTTGAGGGCCGAGACGGCGAAGGCGCAGGCGAGTGCGCTCTACCTCTTCTTCTACTATGCGGGCTCAAGCGTGGCCGGCTCGGTGGGCGGCTGGGTCTTCACCCTCGGGGCGTGGCCGGGCGAGGCCGCGTTTCTCGGCGGAATGTCTGCGCTCGCGCTATTCATCGCCCTGAAGCTCGCCCGCGTGCCCCCGCCGGCGCATCTTCGCGCCTCGTAGCGAAGACGGCTCGCCCATGGAATGGCGCGACGAGGGGCTCATCATCGGCGTCCGCAGGCACGGCGAGGCTTCGACGATCGTCGAAGCGCTGACCCGCGCGCACGGCCGCCATCTTGGCCTGGTGCGCGGCGGACGGTCGGCGCGGCTGCGTGCGACGCTCCAGCTCGGCAACACGATCGGCCTCGTTTGGCGCGCCCGGCTCGACGAGCATCTGGGGTCGTTTGCCGTCGAGCCTTTGACG
>Ga0209624_10000651_pt1 | contig 30449 bp, 32 predicted proteins | sample JacPinW_OM2H0_O1_FD_188565 | JGI IMG/M metagenome (GOLD analysis project Ga0209624, IMG submission 188565) | Forest soil microbial communities from Algoma, Ontario, Canada - Jack Pine, Ontario site 1_JW_OM2H0_O1 (SPAdes) (version 2) | ecosystem: Environmental > Terrestrial > Soil > Boreal...
CGTCGTAGATCTCGAACTGGATGTCGACATCCGGACCGAGAACGCGGGCTTGAGCACATTCCGCCAGCAATCCGTAGACGCTGGCCAGGCTGTTCGAAGGGATGGTCGAGCGGCGCCACTGGATGACATAGCCGTCGTCGTCGTAATGCGACGGCTTGATCAACACGATCGTGAACCTGCGCTTGGCCATCAAGCCCTCATGGGAGGTTTACGTCCTCGTTATTTCGTCGTCTAAAGCAGCTAGCGCCTTGGAGCGGCCCGGGCAACTCCAAATCGGCGAGGTGGCGCGGCCTGTGGCCCGCCGGTTCGACTATGGCCGCATAGCCGTCATCCGCAAACGGAGGAAATATGAATTACGCAGTCGAACCGTCTGAAGCGGTCGGAATGAGCGCCCGGCGCCTCGAGCGCATCCGACCGGCGATGCAGGCTTACGTCGATCGCGGCGTCTACGCGGGGATCAATACGCTGATCGCCCGTCGCGGCAAAGTCGTGCACGCGGGCCAGTTCGGCTGGCGCGACAAGGAGCCGGGCCAAGCGATGACCGCGGACACAATCTTCCGCCTGTACTCGATGACCAAACCGATCGTCTGCGTTGCGCTCATGACGTTGCTCGAAGAAGGACGCTTCAGGCTGATCGAGCCGGTGGCCAAATACATTCCAGCTTTTGGCCGCGTGAAGGTCCTTGAGGCCGACGGAAGTCTGGTCGCTCCGGTTCGCCCCGTCCTGCTGCGTGACCTGATGACGCATATGAGCGGCCTCAGCTACCATTTCGTCGAGGAAGCCGGCGTCGGCAAGATGTACCAGGGGGGCAAGCTATTGGACGCCCAATGCCCGCTTGAAGCCGCGATTGAGGACCTGGCGCGATTTCCGCTTGCCTTCCAGCCGGGGTCGCGATGGCGCTATAGCGTCGGTATCGACGTTGCCGCCCGGGTCATAGAGGTGATCTCTGGCCGCGCGCTTGGTGAATTCTTACGCGACCGCCTGTTCGCGCCGTTAGGGATGGCCGACACGGCCTTCGGCGTCTCGCCCGAGAAACGAAACCGCCTGGCCGCAATGTACGGCCGTCCGGACGTAATCACGCCGGGCCCGACCATGGGCAGCGAGTTCGCGGCTTGGATGGCGGGCGTCAACGATCGCATCGACGTTTCCAAATCCTACCCCGTCGACTCGCCGGATGTGTTCATGCGCGGCGGCCATGGTCTGTTCAGCACCATCGGCGATTATTTCCGCTTCGCCCAGATGCTGGCCAACGGCGGAGAGCTCGACGGCGAGCGGATCCTCGGGCGCAAGACGCTCGAGCTTATGCACTCGAATTTCGTGCCGGCGGCGCTCCTGCCGCTCGAAATCGGCGGCTTGCCCCTGCCCGGCTACGGCTTCGGCCTTGGCTCGCGGGTGCTGCTCGATGTCGCCCAATCCGGGGCGCCCGGGTCGGTGGGCGAGTTCGGCTGGTCGGGAGCGGCGAAGACCCAGTACTGGGTCGATCCAAAGGAACAGCTGGTCGGCCTCTTCATGACTCAGTCGATGATGAGCTTCGACCTGCCGGAACTCGATCTCCGCGCGCTCGCCTATCAGGCGATTGATGGCTAGCGGCGCCGACCGGTCTCGGGTTCTCTCTGGCACTTGAGCCGACATCAAATGATGATAAGATCGGCGCCAGTGTGGAGGTGATAGATGCGGACCACGATGGCGCTAGACGACGAACTCGTGGCCGAGGCTCAAGGCTTAACGGGGCTCAAGGAGAAGTCCAGCCTGATCCGCGAGGCGCTCAAGGCGCTAATCGAGCGCGAAAGCGCGCGGCGCTTGGCGCTCCTTGGGGGTACGGAACCCGACCTTAAGGCGCCGCCACGACGCCGAGCCGCAGGCGCGTGATCCTGGTCGATACGTCGGTCTGGGTCCACCATCTCCGCGACGGTGACTCAACGCTCACTGAACTGCTCGAAAGAGGCGGGGCGCTGACACATCCATTCGTCATCGGCGAGCTCGCGCTGGGCAACCTACGTCAGCGCGAACTCGTTTTGCGGATGCTATCGCGGCTTCCTGCCGTGAGCGTCGCCACCAGTGCGGAGGTCTTGGGCTTCATCGACCGGAACGCGCTGTTCGGGCGCGGCGTCGGCTATGTAGACGTTAACCTTCTCGCAGCAACCAGGCTGACTGCGGGATCGCAATTATGGACATTGGACAAGCGACTGAACGACGTCGCTATTGAGCTGGGAATGGCGGCAGGAACCGGCTAGCGCCGGAGCGCCACAGCGGCATGGGGCCGCGCCTCGGCGAACTGGCTCGCCCGCCCTCCCCTTGTTCAACAAACCATGCCAGATTGTCGCCTCACCTAGCTTAAGGAGCCCTCGCGCTTGCGCATCGCCACCTGGAACGTCAATTCCGTCCGCCAGAGGCTGCCACACCTTCTCGCTTACCTGAAGGAGGTTCAGCCGGACGTTCTTTGCCTGCAGGAAATCAAGTGCCTCGACGAGCAGTTCCCGCGCATGGAGATCGAGGAGCTCGGCTACAACATCGAGACCCATGGCCAGAAGACGTTCAACGGCGTCGCCGTTCTCTCCAAGCGGCCCTTCGAGGTCGCGCGCGGCTTGCCGGGCGACGAGAACGACTCGCAGTCGCGCTATATCGAGGCGGTCGTGCCCGCCGGCGACGGCGTGGTGCGGGTGGCATGTGTCTATCTGCCGAACGGCAATCCCGTCGGGTCAGAGAAATATCCCTATAAACTGGCCTTTCTGGAGCGGCTCATCATCCATACGCGCGAGCTCCTCGAATACGAGGAGCCGCTGGTTCTGGCCGGCGATTTCAACGTCATTCCCGACGGGCGCGACGCCACGCGTCCCGAAGAATGGGTCAACGACGCTCTGTTCTTACCCCAGACCCGGTTCAAATTCCGCGAGCTGCTTGCGCTCGGCCTGACCGACGCTCTGCGCGCGACCACGGACGCTGCCGGTCTCTACACTTTCTGGGACTATCAGGCGGGCGCCTGGCAAAAGAACAACGGCATCCGCATCGACCATCTGCTCCTGTCGCCGCAGGCCGCCGACAAGTTGCAATCGGTCACCATCGACAAAGACATGCGCGGGCGCGACAAGGCTTCGGACCACACGCCGGTGCGGGTCGAGCTGGCGGCGTGAAGCGAGGCCGCGTAGCAGATGGACGTGCCCAAGCTTTTCGATCTCAGCGGCAAGACCGCCCTCATCACCGGCTCCTCGGATGGGCTTGGGCTGGCGATGGCGCGGGGCCTCGCAGCGGCGGGCGCCGCAATCGTTCTCAATGGCCGCGACGAGAAGAAGCTGATGCAAGCCGCCACGTCGTTTGCCGACGCCGGGCATAAGGTCAAGGCGCACGCCTTCGACGTCGCCGATGAGACAGCGGTTCTCGCGGCTTTTGCGCATTTCGACGCCGCGGGCGTCGACATCGACATCCTCGTCAACAACGCCGGCATTCAGTTCCGAAAGCCAATGCTGGATCTCAAAACCGACGAATGGCGCCGTGTAATCGAGATCCATCTCACTGGCGCATTCCAGGTCGGCCGCGAGGCGGCGCGGCGCATGATCGCGCGCGGACGCGGCGGCAAGATCATCAACATCGCCTCGCTGGCGAGCGAAGTCGCCCGCGCGACGATCGCGCCCTACACCGCCGCGAAGGGCGGCGTCAGGATGCTCACGCGCTCCATGGCGGCCGAATGGGCGACGCATGACATCCAGGCCAATGCGATCGGCCCCGGCTATATTGCGACCGAAATGAACCGGGCGCTGCTCGACGACCCCAAGTTCGACGCTTGGGTCAAAGGCCGCACACCGTCGGGACGGTGGGGCAAACCGGACGATCTCATGGGCGTCACGGTGTTTCTCGCGTCGCCCGCTTCGGACTATGTGAACGGCCAGATCATCTATGTCGATGGCGGGCTGCTTGCCGTGATATGATTTGACGCCATGACCGCGGCCAGCCCCACGATCAGCACATCCAGCGGCGCTCAGTTAGCGGAATGGCTACGCGCCGCGACGCCGGCGTTTCTTTTCGCCCTGAGGATGTGGGCGTCCGTCTGTCTCGCGCTCTATGTCGCCTTCCAACTTGAGCTTGGCGAACCGTCGTGGTCAGCGACGACAGCGGCCATCGTCTGCCAGCCTGTGCTTGGCGCCTCACTGCGCAAAGCTCCGTTCCGATTGCTTGGAACCGTGGTCGGAGCGATTGGCATCGTGATCCTTGCCGCCTTGTTTCGTCAGGACAGGATCGGCTTTCTCGTCGGACTCGCGGTGTGGTGCGCGGTGAGCGCCTTTATCGCCACGCTCCTACGCAATTTCGCCGCCTATGCCGCGGCTCTTTCCGGCTACACGGCGGCGATTCTTGCGAGCGACGTTCTGGGACCGGTCGGCGCAAACGATACCGGCAGCGTCGTGATCCTGGCGATCGATCGCGCGCTCGAGATTTGCATCGGCATTGTGAGCGCGGGCGTCGTGCTGGCCTTGACCGACCTCGGTCGCTCGCGGCGAAAACTAGCCGGGGAGCTTGCTTCTTTATCGACTGCGATCATGGATGGATTCGCCGATTGTTTTGTGACCGCCAGCTCTAGTCTTGATCAGTTCCGAGCGCTTCGACGCGACCTGTTGCGGCGCGTCATTGCGCTTGATCCGGTGATCGACGCTGCGATCGGCGAGGCGTCGGACCTGCGCTACCGTTCACCGGTGTTGCAACGGGCGGTGTCCGGCCTGATGGAGACGACTGTGGCCTGGCGCTGGGCTGCGTTTGAGATCGCACGCAGCCGGGATGCGGCGGTGAGCGACGAGGCTCACGCCATTCACGACCAACTGCCGCGCGATCGGGTCTCGCTCGACGAATCGGGCACGGGGAAGAAGCCGGCGGAGTTGCGCGAGGCGTGCTGCGCGGCGGCACGGTCCCTCGTTCGCTGCGACGCCCAGACGCCCTCCCACCGGCTCTTGGCGGATAGCGCAGCCATCGGCATGCTCGGCATGGCGCGCGCGCTGAACGGGCTCACGGGCGTGGTCGATCCAGGCGACATGATCCCCATCAGGGGAACGGCCCGATTGCGAGTCCCCGACTGGCTGCCCCCCTCTGTCAACGCCCTGCGCGTTCTTCTATCGGTCGGGGCGATGTCGCTGTTCTGGATCGCGACCGCATGGCCGAGCGGAGCGCTGGCGATCACGTTCTGCGCGATCATCGTCGTCCTCTTGCCGTTGCAGGGAGACCTAGCCTATTCCGCCTCGATGACGTTTCTGAAAGGCTGCCTGCTCGGCACCGGCGTCGCAGCCGTCCTGGTGTTCGCTGTCCTTCCGAGAGTTACAACTTTCCCCGGTCTCTGCCTCGCCCTGGGACTGGCGACTGTGCCTCTCGGATTTCTGCTCGCCCGGGCGCGGACCCCGCTCTTTTACTTCGCAGCGAGCGTCAACTACCTGCCGATGCTCTCCATAACCAACGGGATAACCTTCGACGCGTCGCAGTTTTGGAACACTTCGAGCGGGATCGTTGCCGGCATCGCTTGTGGCGCGGTCGCAATGCGCATTCTGCCTCCGTTGTCGCCGGCAATCCGGACCCAGAGGCTGCTCGCCCTGACGCTCGCCGATCTCAGGCGGCTTGCCAAACGAGCTTCGCCGGGAAGGCAAGATGACTGGGAAAGCCGCGGCGTCGCCCGTTTGCTGGCAATGCCCGAACAGGCGGAGCCGGTCGAACGCTCCCAGCTCGTCGCCGCGGTCGCCGTCGGCAAAGACATCGTGCGGTGTCGCGCCGTCGCTCCTCGCTTCGTCCCGGGCGCGGCCGTGGACGCGGCGCTTCAAGCGCTGGCCGAAGGACGAAGCGGCGAGGCGATGGAACGCCTCAAGGACATCGACCGGCTGCTTGCAGCCCTGCCCCGCACCGAGGCCGCAAGCCGCATCGTGCTTCGCCTCCGGGCCAGCATCCTGGCGATTTCCGGTCAGCTTGCCGAATTCGGCCCCTATTTCGACGACCGGCCGGTCCGATGAGGTTTAACGAGATCAATCTATTCGGCATTTACGTCGCGCCGATCACGCTGATCATGGCCGTCGCCTGGGTCGTCTATCTCATCGTCCGGCGGGCGGGCGACCGCTTTGGCCTGACGCAGCGCGTTTGGCATCCCGCCCTTTTCGAGCTTGCGCTCTATGTTATGATCGTCTCGGGGATTGTCGTTATGATTGCGCGCTGGAGCCGCTGATGTCCGGCGTCGAACTCAAAGCCAATGACGCGAAGGCCCTGCCGGTGATCAAACGCCGGTCGGTCTTGTCCTCCATCCGCGTCGTGCCGATTCTCGTCACGATGGCGGCGGTCGCTCTTGCGGCCGTGGCGGCCTGGCAGGCCTGGCAATATTACATGGGCGCGCCATGGACGCGCGATGGCACGGTCCGCGCCTATGTCGTGAAGATCGCCCCTCAGGTCGCCGGCGAGATCGTGAAATTGCCGATCGCCGACAATGAGTTCGTCCACAAGGGCGATCTCCTGATGCTGATTGACCCGCGGAACTATTCGATCGCCGTCCGGCAGGCGGAGGCGGCGGTCGAGCAGGCGCGAGCGGTCGCTGTGAACGCCAACGCCGAAATGATTCGGCGCGAGAAGCTCAACGACATCGCGGTCACGATGGAGGAGCGGCAGACTTATATCAGCCAGGCGGCCAACGCCGAGGCGTCCTACCAGGCGGCGCTCGCGAACCTCGACCAGGCGCGCATCAATTTTGGGCGCACGCAAGTCCGTTCCCCGGTCAACGGCTATGTCACCAATCTGACCGCCCAGCTTGGCGACTACGCCAATGTCGGAGCGCTCATGCTTTCGGTCGTCAACTCGGACTCCTATTGGGTCGACGCCTATTTCGAGGAGACCGCTCTCGGCCGGATCCAGGAAGGCGACGCCGCAACGATCAAGCTCATGGGCTATAGTCCCTTGCTGCGCGGCAGAGTTCAGGGGCTTGCGCGCGGCATCAACGTCCCGAACGCGGAGCCCGACGCCTCCGGTCTCGCCTCGGTCAATCCGATCTTCACCTTCGTGCGGCTCGCTCAGCGCGTGCCGGTGCGCGTTCACATCGATGAGGTCCCAAAGGGGGTCAACCTTGTCGCCGGCCTGACCGCGACCGTGCAGATCGAACCTTACAAGGCGCCGCCGCCTGCCCCTGCGCCCGCCTCCGGGCCTGTAACCAAGGCGGAGCCTAAGCCCGTTCCATCGCAAGCCGCCGTGCCGGAGGGGCCGCAACTCGCGGCGACGACGGCGGCGCCCGCGCCAACCCTCAGCGGCGCGCCCGCCGAAGCCGCTCCGTCGCAAGCTGCCGCTCAGCCGATCCCGCAAGCCGCCCAGCCGCAAGCGATGGGGCCTGAGGCGCCCGTTCAGGGTCTTGGCGAACTCGCTGTCTCCGCCCCACCCTCGTCGCAGGCCTCGGCTGCGGCGGCTTCGGCTGACGCCGATCTCAAGACGCTCGAGGAACAGATCGCCGCCAATCCCCCCTCCGGGGCCGCCGCGCCGCCAACCGCGGCCAATCGCGGAAGCGGGACGAGCGCAGACATGATGTCGTCAAACGACTACCTCGGCCAGACTTACGACCTCGAGGGCGGCCAGAGCGCGACGCCCGCGCCAAAACCCCGATCTCCTGACTCGATTCGCCGGCGCTCCAAGCGGCGCCATTACGGGGCGCCCGGTCGATCGCCGTAGCTGCGAATTAGCCTCCAGTCCCGAACCGGATCGCTGATTGACCCCGGGCGGAAGGTCGCCACTGACGCCCTTTCCATCGAAGAGCGAGCCGCGGCCCGCCGTCGTTTCTAGCGGGCGTGGGTCGATACCGCAGATTCCGCTTGCCGAACAAGGCGTGAACGATTAGGCTTTGTTCGCGATTTGTTTTAGCCAAAATCGTGATTCGCCGGACTTGTACTTCGACGGCGACCCAGGCGGGTATTTGGAGACCGAGATGCTGACAAAAAAGCAGAGCGAGCTGTTGCGTTTCATCCACGAGCGTCTGCAGGAGTCGGGCGTGCCGCCGTCCTTCGACGAAATGAAAGAAGCGTTGGATCTCCGCTCGAAGTCCGGAATCCATCGGCTCATCATGGCGCTCGAGGAGCGCGGATTCATTCGGCGACTCGCAAACCGCGCCCGGGCCATCGAAGTCTTGCGGCTGCCCGAATCGGCGACAGTCGCAACGCCGAGGTTGCCGAGGTTCTCGCCAAGCGTCATACCGGGAAGTCTTGGCCGCTTGCGGCCTGCCTCGCAGACGCGCGATGCCGACGAACTCCCCGCGGTGATGGTGCCGCTGATGGGCCGCATCGCTGCGGGCACCCCGATCTCGGCCATCCAGACCCGGCTCCAGACCTTTGCGATGCCCCCCGAGTTTCTGGGAGGCGGCGAACACTACGCTCTGGAGGTGCGTGGCGATTCCATGATCGACGCCGGCATTTTCGAGAACGACACCGTCATCATTCGTAAGCAAGACACGGCTGAGACGGGCGATATTGTCGTTGCGCTGATCGACGAGGAAGAGGCGACGCTCAAGCGGTTGCGCAAACGGGGCGCCTCGATTGCGCTCGAGGCTGCGAATCCGGCCTACGAAACGCGGATCTTCGGGCCGGATCGGGTCCGCGTTCAAGGGAAAATGGTGAGCCTGATGCGCCGATACTGATCAGGCAAGAAAAAAGGGAGGCCGGCCGAACGCGTCGTATGGAGGCGATCCAGATCGCGTTCAGCCGGCCAGCCCGACGACTCCCGGAGATGCGGCGGAACCGGGCAGTCGGGCATCCTTGTCAGCGTGACCCTGACGGACAAACAAATGATACCCTGGTCCGACTGACATACAAGAATAATCTGAGCATTTAGTTCAAGACCATCGTATTTACCTAAATCAATACAGTTAATCCTTACCTTACGTAAGCTGAGATGCGGGGATTGAGTGAGGTTATTCGGGTAAAGGCACCCTCGGTGGGAAACCTATATTTTCATTCATTCGGAGCGGCTCGCCCTGTTGACGCAGGTCTCAACGCCCCTTGCCTGACCCCCGCCGCTGCGCCAGCATGCGCCGAGGAGGTGATTCGTTGGCAGCGGATGGGTTTGGCGCCGATTTCGAGCTCGCTCAGGCCACGGGCGAGCCCGCGTTCACCGTCGATCTCGATGGTTTCGAAGGCCCGCTTGATCTGTTGCTGGAGCTTGCTCGACGGCAGCGGATCGACTTGGCGCGCATTTCCATTCTCGCCCTGGCCGAGCAATATTTGCTGTTCGTCGAGGCCGCGCGCAAATTGCGCCTCGAGCTTGCCGCCGACTATCTGGTGATGGCCGCGTGGCTCGCGTTTCTCAAGTCTCGTCTGCTCCTTCCCGCTCCTTCTGAGCCGGCGGAACTGGACGCTCCCGCGCTTGCCGAGGGTCTTGCGCAACGGCTGCGCGCGCTTGCGGCGATTCGCAAAGCGGGCGAATATCTAATGGGCCGGCCTCGCCTGGGGCGCGATTTCTTCGCCAGAGGGGAGCCGGAAGCAGCCGTCAACACGTCGGGCCGTATCTCCTATCAAAGCAATCTTTACGACTTGCTCGCCGCCTATGCGCGGCAGAGCCAGCGCCATGCGCTGGCGCGCGTGCGCTTCAAGGCGCGCGAGGTCTGGTCGCTCGCCGAGGCGCGCCAGGCTCTAACCCGGCTGGTTGGAATCCAAGCGGACTGGACGGCCTTTGACCGTTTTCTCCTGGAGGCATGCTCGGATCCGCAGATGCGACGCAGCGCGCGCGCCTCCAGTTTCGCGGCGTCGCTCGAGCTCGCGCGCGAAGGCAAGATCGAAATGCGCCAGGAGAGGGCCTTCGCGCCGATCTGGCTCCGCCAGACGGATGTCAATCCTGGCGAAGAGCGCGCCGCGTGACTTTCGCCCATGCCGCCGGCTATCGAACAGGACGCGATCCTAAATCGTTGACGTCCGTATCCTTCGCTACGGACCTCATCCTGAGGCACCCTTTGCGACAGCAAAGGGCCTCGAAGGATATTCCAGACCGCGCTCACAGCCACGCTTGCGCCCGCTGGAACGTCCTTCGAGGCCCCTTCGGGGCGCCTCACGACGAGGTCGATGGATGTTGGGGCGGGCGGTTAACGATTGAGGATTCTGCCCTGGGCTATCGACGCTGCGCCGTTTACGCCGACTGCGGAATGCGCGATTCGCGAGCCTACACGCGCTCCCTCATCCAGGAGGCTGGGATCCTATCTGCTCAATCGCAATTCAAGAAAGGCGCTTCATGGGCCATGTGACCGGCGCGCACAATGTCGCGCAACTGTTCCCTTCCGCCGCGCAAGGCGTCTCGCCGGAGGACGTGCGGATCGCCGAGGCGCTGGTTTTCGCCGCTGCGGAGCCGCTGGAGGAATCGACCATCGCTCGGCGCCTTTCAGAGGGGGCGGACGTCGAAGCGGTGATGGAAGAATTGCGACGGGTCTATGAGGGACGCGGCGTCAATCTGGTGCGGGTTGCGCGCCGATGGATGTTCCGCACCGCTGATGATCTTAGCTGGGCGCTTGCGCGCGACCGTGACGAGAAGCGAAAGCTCTCGCGCGCGGCGCTCGAAACGCTTGCCATTGTCGCCTATCACCAACCCGTCACCCGAGCCGATATCGAACAAATCCGTGGAGTGGCGGTGTCGAAGGGCGCGCTCGACGTGCTCATGGAGGCGCGCTGGGTGCGCATGCGGGGACGCCGAAAGGCTCCGGGTCGGCCGATTACTTACGGCACCACGAACGACTTTTTGGTGGAGTTCGGGCTTGGCGCGATTGCGGATCTGCCAGGCCTCGACGAGCTAAAGGGCGCCGGATTGTTCGAGGGAAAACTGCCGGCCGGATATGACATTCCCCAACCGGATGACGCGTCAGCGCTCAGGCCGGACGAGGACCCGCTCGAAGATTCGTCCCCGCTTGAGCAAGCCTGGGCACCTGTCGCGCCAGAAGAAAGCTGAGCGTCAAGAGCCGCGCCTGCCTCCACGAGGCATTGACGGCGTCATGAAAGCGCGGAAGATGCGCGCGCTCCTAAAGATATCGTCGTTCCCGTGGAGAGACAATGGTCTCACGATTCGCCCTCTGCGCCGCCGCGTTCCTGTGCGCTGCTTCGGCTGCGCTCGCGCAAACCTCGCCGATTTTGCCCCTCGCAGCGCATCGCGCGGCTTATGACATCTCGTTGATTGAATCCTCGGGTCCAACGCCGTCGTCCGCTCAGACGCCAATCGCGGCCTCGGGCCTCATCGCCTATGAATTTCGTGGCTCGGCCTGCGAGGGATACACGTCCAATTTCCGCCAGATGACTGAAATGGAGCGCAGCGAGGGCGATCCCGTCTCCATGCAGGTGAACGCCATGTCATTTGAGGAGGCGAACTGGAAGTCGATGCGTTTCCAGATCGATTCCCAAGGCGCCCAAGACACCCCTCCAGTCGTGGGGACCGCCACCCGGGGTGTCGATGACAACTTGCGCGTGGTGTTGACCAAACCGAAGGCGCAAACGCTGGACTTCGGCCACGAGGTCCTATTTCCCACCCAGCATATCGAACGTCTGATCGAAGCCGCCAAGCACGGCGGCGGCCCGATGCAGGCGCGCGTCTATGACGGCTCCGATACGGGCGCGAAGATCTTTGCCACCATGTCGGTGGTCGGAAAGGAAGCGACGAAGCCCGACGAAGACACCCAGACCGCCTCGGCGTTGGGCGGCATACGGCGCTGGCCGGTGGTGATCTCCTATTTCAACGAAGCCACGACCGACGCCCCGCCGGAATACACGCTCTCGTTCGACCTCTATGAAAACGGCGTTTCAGGCAGCCTCAAGCTCGACTACGGCGCATTCGCATTGCGCGCGCGCTTGCGCAAGCTCGAGATTCTGCCGACCACAGCCTGCGCCAAATAGGCCGGGCGTTCACAAGTCTTCTGGGGACTGACCCGCTGACGGGCGATCTGCGATGCCGGAAATTGATGGAATGGAGCTCTATTCGTAACGAACGTCTACGCAGGTTTCGTCTTTGCTCCACTTTCCTGCCATTTTGAAATTACGGGCCGCTTGATAACACACCTTCTCGATCGTGTTGTCCCTACAGTAATGAACAACGCGATCAACTGCGGAAACATAGCAAGCCCCGGTCGGCACGTCTGACGGCGCGCTGTCGGCCAAAGAGGGTGAAGCGACCGCCAAGCCCAACAAAAAGACGCCCACGCGCACCGTGTCCCTCTCCTCCATTGGAGCCTGCTTGATGGCGATGATCCTCTTCCCCAACTGCGGATACTTCAAGGCAAATTAGGACATCCTTCTCCGTTCACTTGCTGGTTGGCCCTGGCCGGAAGTGACGCCGCGCTGCACGGCCGCTTGGCTCACAAGCTATCGGGCGACGCCAAGGGGAGCGAACTCCGCCAAAGCGTACATCCACACGATAAGTGTGGCGATCGAGCACAGCGTCGTCATTGAGACGGTCGCGGCGACAAGCGGCTCCTCGCAGCGATACTCGCCCGCGAGAATATAGACAGTCTTGGCCGTCGGCACTCCGGCGCAGATGACGGCTGCGGCGGTATAGAGCGGGTCGAGCCGAACTCCGATGGAGAGACCGAGGACGATAAGCGGCATGATCACGAGCTTGACGATCGTGAGCAAGGCGGAGCGTCCGAAATTCGCCAGCAGCCCGTCGACTGAGAGGCCGAGCCCTATCGCGAAGAGAGCACAGGCCGTTAGCGCGTCCGCGAGAATGCGGAGATATGCGCTGACGGGGCTTGGCATCGGAGCGCCGAACGCGGACCAAGCGACGCCGACCAGGGTCGAAAGGACCATGGGATTGAGGATGACGCGCTGCGCCAGCTTGGCCGGGTCGATGGCGGAACCGCGCGCTTCGTTTGGATCAAGCTCCTGCAGAACCACTGCGGAAGGAAACATCACGACCGCGACAAAGACCGTTGCGATCGCCGCCGGCAGCACCGCCCGCGGCCCATAGGTCGCCTGCAGGATCGGCAGCGCAACAAAGCCAGTATTTGTCATTGAGGCGGCCCAGCCCTGCATCGATGGCCTGGCCACGCCACCCTCGCCCAGGATGCGCGCCGCCAGGAACACCAGAGCGAAGCAAATGAGCGAACCCCCGCCGAAGGCGATCAGGAATCGCCACGCCAGCAGTGAGCCCGCGGGCTCTTGCGCGATCGTGACCACCAGCAGCGCTGGCATCGCGACGTTGTAGGCGAAATGAATCAATCCGTCCGATAAGCCGCGCGATACATAGCCAACAAAACCGGCAGCCCAGCCGGTGACGATCACCGCGAACACCGGAAAGATGAGACCCACGACCTCCATTCCCGCCTCTACGAGCGCTGTGGCGCCAAACCGACCTCTAACGAGGTTACGTCGTCTATCCGCCTAGGTTGGAAACCGGTCCGACTGATTGGGTCTTGACCGAGCGCGCTCACTTGGTCGGTCCCGGTCGGAAGGTCAGGCCTCGCTGCACGGCCGCGGGGCCGAAGCGGTCGCGCAGGCTTGCAATCGCCGCTTCGCGAAATTTCTCGCGGCCGCTGTCGCCTGCAAACATGTCATCCGGGTCCGCGCCTTCGGCCGACGCAAGCTCCGTTGCGGCGACCCCCAGCAGGCGATAGGCGACGCCGTCGGGCTGAGCGTCCAGAAGCGGACGCGTCGCCGCGAACAGTCGAGGCGCGAGCTGCGTAGCTCTAAGCCCGCTGCGGCTCCGCGTTCGAAGCGAAAAGTCGGCCAGGCGCAGCTTCAGCGTTACCCCGCATGCGGCCAGGGCCTCTCTGCGCAGGCGGGTTGCGACGCGATCGCACTGCGCGAGCAAGATACGCGTCAGCTCCGCCTTGTCGCTGATGTCGCGGTCAAACGTCGTCTCAGATGAAACGCTCTTCGTTTCCCGCTCGGCATGGACCGCGCGGTCGTCGCGGCCCTGCGCCAGTCGCCACAGACGCAAGCCGTCCTCGCCGAGGCGCAACAGGGCCTCCCGCTCGTCGATCCGCTGCAGATCGCCGATCAGGCGAAAGCCCAACCGCTCCAGCCGCTCCCGCCCCACCCTGCCGACCCCCCACAGGCGTTCGATGCCCTGCCCGGCTAGCCAGACTTTGGCTTCCTCTTGCGAAAGAAAAGCAAAGCCGCGCGGCTTGTTGAGCTCGGAGGCCATTTTCGCCAAAAACTTGCAATAGCTCAGCCCGACCGAAACCGTGACGCCAATCTCGACCTCGACGCGGCGGGCGAAGCGGATGAGCGTCTCCGCAGGCCCCGCTCCGTTGGGTCCCTCGCAGCCACTGAGGTCAAGAAAGGCCTCGTCGATCGACAGCGGCTCGACCAGAGGCGTGAGCGCCATCATCCGCGTTCGAATTTCGCGCCCGACGCGGGCATATTTGGCCATGTCGGGCGGAAGCACCACCGCGTTCGGGCAAAGCGCCCGGGCCCGCGACATCGGCATCGCCGAGCGCACCCCGAACGTCCGGGCGATGTAGCAGCAAGTCGCAACGACCCCGCGCGGCCCCGCCCCGCCGACGATCAGGGGTTTGTCGTTGAGGCTCGGGTCGTCGCGCTTTTCGACCGCGGCGTAGAAGGCGTCGCAGTCGATGTGGGCGATGTTCAACCCGGCGGCGGCCGCGAGGCTGATCGTGCGCGGCGAGCCGCAATGGGGGCAGCGGTCCGAATCATCGGGACCCTTCCTCAGACAGTCGCGGCAAAGACGGAGCGGCGGCGGGTCCATCAGGGCTCACGCTCCGCCGTCCTTGAGAGAGCGGCATGGGCCCGCGCGACCGCCTCGGGCTTGAGCCCGGCGTCGGCTGCGAACTCAACGAGCAGCGCTTCGTCGGCGACCAGATAGTCGAGCACCGAGCCCAGGAACGCCGGGTCGGCGGCCGCGGTTCGCAGGTTATCGGGGCCGAGGCCGGTTATGCCGAGGAATCGGCTCAGCCGGTCGGGATCGGCGGCAATGAAGGCCAGGGCGCTCACCGCAAGAGATCGGGCGGAATCGGGGCTTGCGGATTGCATCTTTTTCAAGGAATCGCGCATAGTCCGATTCTCCATTCGTAAATGTCTCGACGCTAGTCTTACCCGGCGCGCCGGCCGAATTCACCCTCCATGGAACGCCCGATGCCCAAGACTGTGCTCATTGTTGAGGACAACGAACTCAACATGAAGCTGTTCAACGACCTCGTCGAGACCCGCGGCCACCGAATTGTGCAGACGCGCAGCGGCATTGAGGCGGTCGAATTGGCGCGCAAGCATCGCCCCGACCTTATCCTGATGGACATTCAGCTGCCCGAGGTTTCCGGCCTCGAAGTCACGCAATGGCTGAAGGATGACGAGGAGCTCAAAGGGATACCGGTCGTCGCGGTGACGGCCTTCGCGATGAAGGGCGACGAGGAAAAAATCCGGCAGGGCGGCTGCGAGGCCTACCTGTCCAAGCCGATATCGGTCGCCAAGTTCTTCGAGACGATCGACCACTTTCTTGGGCCGGGAGTCACGGGATGACGGCCCGTGTGCTGGTCGTCGATGACGTCCAGTCGAACCTCAAACTGCTCCAGACGAGACTGAGCCTCGAATATTTCGAGGTGCTCACTGCGACCAACGGTCCTGACGCGATCGCGATCTGCGAAAAGGGCGGGTGCGACATCGTTCTTCTCGACGTCAAAATGCCGGGCATGGACGGTTTCGAGGTTTGTCGGCGACTGAGAACCACGCCGGAAACCGCTCATCTGCCGATCGTTCTCTTAACCGCGCTCGACCGTCCGGCCGATCGGGTGCGCGGTCTCGAATCCGGCGCTGACGACTTCCTGACCAAGCCTGTCGACGAAATCGCGCTGATCGCGCGCGTTCGCTCCCTGGTTCGACTCAAGTTCTCGATCGACGAATTGCGCGTTCGGGCCGCGCATGGCGCGGAAGAAGCGGGAATAGCGGCCCTGGAACTTGACGCATCAGAACGAGGGCGGCTCTTGCTCGTCGACGAGCAGCGAAGCTCGTCTGAGCGCATCGTCGGCGCGCTGAGCGCTTATCATGATGTGATCCTCGCCGGCGATCCAGGCGAGGCGCTGGCGATGGCGCGCGAGGCGACAATCGACCTCATGATCGTCAGTCTCGGTTCCGGCGCGTTCGACGGCTTGAGGCTGTGCAGCCAGGCCCGCTCGCACGAGCGCACGCGCAATCTGCCGCTCCTGCTCATCGCTGATCCGGACGATCGCCCAAAGGTTCTTCGCGGACTCGAACTCGGCGTCAATGACTACCTGACCCGCCCGATCGACCGAAACGAGCTCTTGGCCCGGGTCAGGACCAACATCCGCCAGAAGCGTTACGCGGATCGCCTGCGCCAGTCCGTGCAGCAATCGATAGAGATGGCGCTCTTCGACGCGCTGACTGGGCTCAACAATCGCCGCTCGCTCGAGCGCCGCCTGCCAGCAATGATCGAAATCGCGCGTCAGAGAGGCGCGCCGCTGACCATGATGGTTCTCGACATCGACCATTTCAAGCGCGTGAACGACACCTATGGTCACGACGTCGGCGATCTCGTGCTCAAGGGCTTTGGCGCTCAGCTGCAAGAAATCTTCCGCGGCGGCGACCTCCTTTGTCGTCTGGGCGGGGAGGAATTTGTCGTCGTGATGCCGGACGTCGACATGGGCCAAGCGGCGCGGATCGCGGAACGCGCGCGCCGCATCACAGAGAGCCGGGAATTCATCATCGACGGCGCGGCTGGCTCCGTTTCGATTACGGTCTCGATCGGTCTCGCCGAATGGCGGGAGAACGGGGACGCCGCCGAGCTTTATCGTCGCGCAGACCGAGCGCTCTATCTATCGAAGGCGGCGGGCCGCAATCGCGTCACTCAGGACGCCGCGTAACCTGCAAGCATCGGTGACGCGCTAGGGACGAGGCGCCGTTAGGTGGGTCGCTTCGACCCTGAACTGACCTTCATGATCGGTCCTGTGAACGGGCGGAAAGCGCGAGAAAGCTGTCTTTACCGGGGGCTACTCAAGCATGAAAACGCTTGAGAGGACAACTTCAACGACTTCTGACGCCACCCTGAAGCTCTTCAAGGCTCCCTGAGTCCAAGAGATTATCAAATTCGTTAAAGCCAGCGAGTGATTGCTTGTCCAATTTCGTCAGGACTGTCCTCTTGCACGAAATGAAGGCCTTTAACGACAACATGGCGCTGGTTGGGGAAGTTTTTTGCCAGCTTTCTCACTCGCCCCGTAAGGAACACGCCGGGGTCCGCGTCGATAAAAAGCTTCGATAGTGGCGCCGTGTTGAGCCACGTGGAGTAAGCGAAGATCCTGTCATGGACATCGGCCGGATCGCCGGACAGTGGGACCTCGCGCGGCCACTGCAATGTTGGCCGGCGACCATCACCGGGCTCCAAGAATGGACGCCGGTATTCCGCCATCTCGTCTTCCGATAACGTCCGTTCAGTGACGCCGGGCAACATCTTTTCGATGAACATGTTCTCATCGAGCACCAAAGCTTCTCCTTCCGAAGAGCGCACGGCTTTCAGCGTCGGACGAAAACTTTCCGGCAAATCGTCCAAGGTGAGTGGAGCCACAAACGTTTCCATGTAGGCGATCGCACGGACTCGTTGGTGGTGGCGATAGGCCCAGTCGAAACCTAAAGCGCCGCCCCAGTCGTGCAACACGAGCGCCGCTGGCTCTGCGCCAACCACCTCATCCATGAAGGCGTCGATGTAGCGGGCATGGCTGGTAAAGCGGTATCGGTCGGGTTCGGCGTTGGGCGGAATCTTGTCAGAGTCGCCCATTCCGATGAGGTCAGGGGCGATCAATCGGCGCCCGGGCGCCTCGACATGAGGCAGAACGTTTCGCCATAGGAACGAGGAAGTCGGATTGCCGTGCAGGAACACGATCGGATGTCCTTCGCCGCGCTCGATGTAAGCCATTTGGCGACCAAGCACGTTTGCAAAGCGCTTCTCGCGAGCCCATGCGCTGCGAGACGATTGCGAAATGCGTTCAGTCGAGGGGTTCGACGATTGGGAAGAGTGGCGTTGCATAAAGTGCTCCAGAGGATTCTCTTGAGGCGGTGAACGCCGCCGCGCCGGCGCGCGAGATGCTGCGGGCAGTCGGCGCAAGCAAGGTCGGCAACCCTGGGACGATCCGCCTTGGCATAGAAAACCATATTGGCCAGGACGTGACCGGAACTGTGGCTCACCGCGTCCGTGAGGAATATGCCGTGCCGGCTCTGTCGCGGACCTTGGACCTTCCCCAAAGCGGCCCAGATCCAGGTACGAGCCTCGCCGAATGGCGGGAGAACGGGGACGCCGCCGAGCTTTATCGTCGCGCAGACCGAGCGCTCTATCTATCGAAGGCGGCGGGCCGCAACCGGGTCACTCAGGACGCCGCCTGATCGGCAAGCCGGAGCCGCCATTGCGAGGAGCGCAGCGGCTAAGCAATGCAGAGCGAAGGGCGCCCGACGTTCTCCTGGATTGCTTCGCTCCGCTCGCAATGACGACTCTGGGTCAACAAGCCGAGAGCGCCTGCTATAGCGCTCTCTGCTATGTGAATGATCTAGCAATATAAAATACTTATAACGGCGTGCTAATAAATTAGATGAAATCAAAACCGCCGACCGAACCCGAACCCGCACCCGCCGCGCCGATTTCATTCGAGTGACAGAAAAAGACACTTAAGTCCTTGAAATCGCTTCGCCGCGGGCAGAACTGAACATACGAGCGCGGGCGGAAAACGGCCTGGTTCCCAACCGCCCTCAGGCGACGCCAAGCTCGGCCTTGATGGCCGCAAGCTCCTGCTCGCCGCGCTCGACATCGAAAGGTTGCGGCGTTCTTATCGCCGCCTCGGCGGCTTTGGTTCGACGCAGCGACGCGCCGGAAAGGACCGGAGCGGCGGAGGCGACCGCACTGGCCTCTTCGAGGTCGCCATTGCAATGCAGGACGATATCGAGGCCCGCCTCGATCACCGCGGCGGCGCGCTCTTCGAATGAGCCGGTAAGGGCCTTCATTGACAGGTCGTCGCTCAGAATGAGGCCCTCGAACCCAATCTCGCCGCGCATGATTTCCTTAACAACGATTGGCGACGCCGTCGCCGGACGCCGGGGATCAATCGCCGTGTAGAGGAGATGGGCGCTCATCGCCATCGGCAAGTCTTTGAGCGCCGCAAATGGCGCGAAATCGTGTTTGAGATCGCTGCGCGCAGCGTCGACGACAGGCAGCTCGTGATGGCTGTCCACGCGCGCCCGGCCATGCCCCGGCATGTGCTTGATAACGGGCGCGACCCCGCCTGCAAGAAGCCCTTCGGCGACCGCCCGGCCCATCGCCGCCACTCGTTCGGGCCGAGACGAGAAAGACCGCGCGCCGATGGCCGCATGCATGCCCTCATTGGCGACATCGAGCACCGGCGCGCAGTCGACGGTGATTCCGACTTCGATGAGATCATGAGCAATGAGGCGAGCGACCAGACGCGCTGCGGCCTCAGCCTTGGACGGCTCCAGACCTGCCTCTATCGCGGCCGCAGCCGGGTACGAACGCCAATGCGGCGGCGCCATGCGCTGGACCCGGCCGCCCTCCTGATCGATCAACACCGGCGCGTCCGCGCGGCCGACGCTCTCCCGGAACGACCGCGTCAGCGCCCGCACCTGATCCCGGTCGGCGATGTTGCGCTTGAAGAGGATCAAGCCCCAAGGGTCCTCGCTGCGCAGGAACGCGCGTTCCTCCGCGTTGAGCGCAAGGCCAGCGCAGCCGCTGATGAAGGCCTTGGGCATTTGGCCTCCGCACTAGTCTAGAGCAAGATACGTTCGGACCGAGTCGTCATCGCGAGGAGGCCGATAGGCCGACGCGGCGATCCAGAGATGGAGCGCGACGCCCTACGATCTCTGGATTGATTCGTCGCTCCGCTCCTCGCAATGACGACGCCAGTTCGACCGAAGTGCCGAGCCTCTGCACGAAGGCGGGGCCCTTCGCTCACTTAGCGATAAAGCACTGGCCTCCCTCGCCTTTCAAGCGGGCGCAGAGCGCCGCAGCGTCCGCCTTCGTGAGGCCGACCACGCGCAAGCGGTAGACTGTCTCGCCGTTCACCTGCGCTTTATGCACGCCAATCGCGGAGCCGTTGAGGTCGCCGGCGTACTTGCTGTTCAGCCGTGTCATCGTGCTCTGGGCTTCGGACTCCGACTTGGGCGCGGCGAGCTGAACGGACCACCCGCCCGAAGTCGTCGCGGCCGTCGCGTCGACGGGCGGCTGTGCAATCGCGCCGGTCGTCTCAGTCGCGTCGGCGACTTGCCCAGCCTTCGGTTTCTTTGCCGTCGTCGTCTTTTCTGGCTTGGCCGCAGCGCCGTTCTGCGTCGGTTCGTTCGGCGGCGTCTGAGCGGTCTGTTCGGGGGCGGTCGTATCGGTCTTGCCGACCGCCACCCGCGCGGCCGACTTGGGCGGCGAGAGCTTCGTGGGCAATTCGATCTTGGGCGTCGATGGCTGCGCGACGCCTGTCGCGTCGCTTGTCGTCTTCGGCGCGGGAGCCCTTGGCGCAGGCGCGCTCGGCGTAGAAGCGCTCGGCGCGTCGGCCGGCTTGCCTGGCTGCGCGGCCGGCGCTGCGGTGGCGTTGCTTGCCGGCTGATCAGGAGGGCTGGCGGTGGAGGCGATCGGCGTTCCGTCGGGCCTGAGCGAGATCGTGCGCACCGGTTTCGGGTCGGGGAATTCGGGGTTCATTCCCTTCGGCGGCCCGGCGGGCGCCGGCGCGACAAGCGGTGTATTGATGGTCGCAGCAAGAGCCGCCGCGTCGGTTGCGCCAGCAGGCGCCGGAGGATTGGCTGGAGGCGGGTTGTTGGACGCCTGCGCGTTCAAATCGACGGGCTGCTCCTCGGAATTGACGACTTTGACAGGACCGGGCTTGCCGTTGTCGTGGAGCAGAGTGGCGCCAGCGTCGCTGGACGTCGTTACCGTCTGGTCGCTGGGGGGCGCCACCTTGGTCGGGCCCTGAGCCGCCGCGATGAACGGGACATCCTTTTCCAGCCCCGGGACCCCCCCTCGCAGCACGAAGACGGCGCCGATCATCGCCACGCCGGCAAGCGCCAGCGCGGAGACGGCGATCTTCCAGCGCATTGGCCGGCGTTCCTCGCCCGCATCCGCTGCGGAAGCGCCGCCGGAATGGTGGTCGTCGAATTCGTAGTCCCGCCGCGCCGCGCGATCGGCCTCGGAGGCGCCGGGAGCGAGTTCTTCCACCTCATCGTCGAGCGTTGGGCGGAGAGCCGCGGTTTCGGCAGAGCTCAGAGGCTTCGTGGGCGCAACGGCAGGCTCGCCGACGCGACGCGCCGGCGGCGTCTCGCCGTTTGCGATCCCCATATGTGAGAATTCGACCAGACGGGAAAGTTCCGCGAGCGGATCCTCGGCGCGCGTTTGTTGAGCGCCGGCCGCGCGCAAGCGCCGCTCCAATTCGTCGAGGTTGATCTCATCCGTCGCACGTGACCCGGAAGCACCCATATCGTCCTCACTCGTCGCGGGTCATCTTTAAGGCGGGAGTCGGCGCCGCCCAAGATGACAAATCCGCTACCGCATCTCCTCGGGGGCGCTAACGCCCAAAATTGACAATGCGGAGGCCAAAACAAGGCTGACGGCCGCGACCAAAGCCAACCTCGCATACGATAAATTTCGTTCATTTTCGTTAAGAAACCGCAAACGGGGCGCGTCCTTGCCCCTGTTCCAATGCGCATGGAAACGGGTCGCCAACTCGTGGGCGAAAAATGCGATCCGATGCGGTTCGTGCGCCTCGGCGGCCTGCCGGATTGCGCGGGGATATTGCCCGAAGGTTCGCATGAGTTCCCGCTCCCCCTCGTCGGTCAAAAGCGAGAAGTCGGCTTCAGCCAGCGCCTTTTGATCCAGATCAAAGTCCGCAAAGAGGGCCTTGCCCTGTCTTAGTACGCTGCGGGCGCGAGCGTGGGCGTATTGGACGTAGAAAACCGGATTGTCCTGGCTCTGCTCGATCACCTTAGCCAAGTCGAAATCGAGCGGCGCGTCGTTCTTGCGCATCAGCATCATGAACCGGACAGCGTCCGCGCCGACCTCGTCCACGACCTCCCGCAGCGTCACGAAGTCGCCGGACCGTTTCGACATTTTGACCGGCTCGCCGGCGCGCATGAGACGGACAAGCTGGCAAAGCCGCACCTCGAGTTTGGCCTTGCCTTCTGACAACGCCGCCACCGCCGCCTGCATCCGCTTGACGTAACCGCCATGATCGGCGCCCCACACGTCGACCAGGGTGCGAAAATGCCGATCGATTTTGGTCTTGTGGTAGGCGATATCGCTGGCGAAATAAGTGTATCCGCCATCCGATTTAATCAGCGGCCGGTCGACGTCGTCGCCGAACTCGGTGGAGCGGAAGAGCGTCTGCTCCCTATCCTCCCAATCTTCCGCCGGCGCGCCTTTGGGCGGCGGCAGACGACCTTGGTAGACGAGACCCTTCGCCCGCAGCCATTCGATCGTCTCGCGCACGCGGTCCTGGCCGCCGTCGGCGCCAGTCAGCGCGCGCTCGGAGGCGAAGACCTCATGGAGGATGCCGAGCACGGCGAGGTCGCCACGAATCATCGCCATCATGGCGTCGATGGCGCGCTTGCGCGCCACTGGCAGCCATTCCGTCTCGGGTTTCTCCTTGAGCGCCGCGCCGAATTCGCGCGCAAGGCTCTCCCCGACGGGTTTGAGATAGTCGCCGGGATAGAGACCCTCGGGGATTGCCCCGATGTCTTCGCCGAGCGCTTCCCGGTAACGCAGGAACGCCGAGCGCGCCAGGACGTCGACCTGGCCGCCGGCGTCGTTGACGTAATATTCGCGCGTCGCCTCGCGGCCCGAGAAGATCAAGAGGCTCGAGAGGGCGTCGCCAAACACTGAGCCGCGCGCGTGGCCGACATGCATGGGGCCGGTCGGATTGGCGCTCACATATTCGACGTTGACTGGCCCTTCCGCGCTCGGCGCCCCGGCTCCGAAACGCGCGCCCTGGATAAAAACCGTCTTCAGGACCTGCTCGTAAACCTCTGGCCGCAGGACAATATTGATGAAGCCAGGCCCGGCGGCTTCTGCTTTCAGCACGTCCGGTTCGCCCTCTAGATCGGCGATAAGGCTCGCCGCGAGAGCGCGCGGATTCGAACCAGCCTTCTTGGCTTCCCGGGCATAGACCATCGCTGCGTTAGTCGAGAGGTCGCCACGGGCAGCCTCGCGCGGCGGCTCGACGACGAAGCGGCCTAGATCGAGGCCCGGGGGCAATTCTCCCGCCGCGATCCGTTTTTCGAGCAAGCCGGCGATGCGCGACTGGAAGTCGGCGAAAATATTCATTGATCCTGACTTGAACGCGGCGTCACAAAGGCGCTGGGCGATTGCGAGCGCGCGCCTCTATCGCAAGTCGGAAGCGCCGTCAAAAAGGCGTGCGTGTTCGGCGATCGCGAACCGATCGGTCATGCCGGCGATATAGTCGGCGACCGCTTGCGCGCGGGTCTGCCCGTCGGCCTTGGCCGCCCATTCGGGCGGCAGCGCGGATGAATCGGTCATATAGGCCTTGAACAAGCGCCTCACGACCGCGTCCGCCTGTTCGCGAACCCTTTTAACGTCCGGATGCCGGTACATGCGCGCGACGAGAAAGCCCTTGATGTCGCGATCGGCCGTTTCGATGGCGGCGGTTTGCCCAACGAGCGTTCGCCCCGCACCGGCGACCGCTTCTGGACTGTCTACCTTCGATTCGGCGATCCGCCGGCGGCTCTCGCCGATCGCGTCCTCGATGAACCGGGTAATGATGCGACGGGTCAGCTCATGGATCGCCCGCGGCTCCTCAAGCCCGGGATGAAGACCGTCGATCTCTCTCATCAGGCCGTCGACAAACGGAACGGCGGCGCGAAGCTCGCCAAGCGAGAACAAACCGGCGCGCAAGCCATCGTCGATGTCGTGGGCGTCATAAGCGATATCGTCCGCAATCGCAGCTGCTTGCGCCTCGAGGCTCGCATGAAGTCTCAGATCCAGACTCTGCCTCTCATTGTAGTCGAGGATCGGCGCCGGAACGCCGCGCGCCCGGTATCGCTCGGTGGGCGCGCCGGAGGCGTCGAGCAGCGGTCCATTGTGCTTGACCAGCCCCGCCAGCGTCGGCTGGGTGAGATTGAGGCCGTCGAACTCGGCATAGCGATGCTCAAGCTCGGTGACAATGCGCAAAGCGTGGCTGTTGTGGTCGAAGCCGCCGCGCTCGGCCATGCAGGCGTCGAGCGCGTCCTCGCCGGTATGCCCGAAGGGCGTATGGCCGAGATCGTGGCCAAGCGCGACCGCTTCCGCCAGATCGTCGTCGAGCCTCAAGGCCCGGGCGAGCGCGCGCGCAATCTGCGCCACTTCGATCGTGTGGGTGAGGCGGGTGCGAAAATGGTCGCTGTCGTCATCGACGAACACCTGGGTCTTGTGGGCGAGACGGCGGAAGGCGGTCGAATGAATGATACGGTCGCGATCCCGTTGGAATTCCGTCCGAGTCGCCGATTGCTGCTCGGCGACTAGGCGCCGCGCCCGCGCCGGGTCGGTTGCATAGGGGGCGCGAGCCGTAATCCCCGTCTCGTTCGTCATTGATCGCCTTGACATTGCGCTCTTTGCTCGGCGTCCATATCTTGGAGCGTAGGGAATCTTGATGGCGCCGGCCCGGCGGCGCAAGCGATTAAAGGCCAAAGTCATGAACGAGGCTGTCTCTCCTGCACTCGAGGGCGTCACGATCAGCGCCAGCGCGGCGCGGCGGCTCAACGCGATCCTCAAGGGTGATCAGAGCGCGGCGCTGCGCATTTCCGTCAAGGGCGGCGGCTGCTCGGGCTTCCAATATTCTTTCGATGTCGACAGGAGCCGGGCCGAGGATGACGTAGCGGTGACGCGGGACGGCGCGACCGTGCTGGTCGATCCGGTGTCCCTCGAAATGCTGAAAGGCGCCGAGCTTGATTTCGTCGACGACCTGATGGGCCAGTCCTTTAGGGTCAAAAACCCGAACGCCGTCGCCTCTTGCGGCTGCGGCGTGAGCTTTACGGTCTAAGAGCTAAACCCAATTGCGTGCTTGCGGTTGTGACCGCTCGGGGGAATGACGCCGCGCGAAAGCAACACTATGCAAGCCGCAAATGCGCAAATAGCGCCCGTTGCCAACTGCGCAAACGAAAGCGGCGTTCTTCACCCCGCAAGCAACGCGGCGAAGTACGCCCACGTCCGGCAACGCCGATCTCGGTAGCCGTGAGGGGTAGGTGCGAGCCGGTGGGCCCGCGCCAGCCTTATGCCCGCCCGCTACGCCGCCATCCTAGTGGCGGCCATCCTGTCGGCCTTGCTCGCTCCGATTTGCGACAACAGCCGTTCCGCCTTCAGCTCCTCTTGCAAACTTTCGTTCAGCAGGGCCGCGGCCTTCGGCATGTTGAGCTGACCGGCCCACGCAATGAGTGCGCCGTAGCGCGCCATCTCATAGTGCTCGACCGCTTGGCCGGCTGCGACCAGGCCGGTATCGATCGCGGCGCTTTCACCGAAATCTTCAATCGTTTCCTCACCCTCAGCGACGATGCCATTGATCGCTTCGCAGGGCTTGGACTGGGGGCGCTTGCCCATCATTTCGAACACTTGTTCAAGGCGCTCGATTTGACCCTGCGTCTCTTCGCGATGCGTCGTAAAGGCTTGCTTAAGTTCGGGGACTTTCGCCGCCTTCGCCATCTTGGGGAGCGTGCGGAAAATCTTCTTTTCCGCGTAGTAGATATCCTTCAACTGCGCCAGAAACAGGTCGCTCAGTGTTTTCTCAATCATGGAAACCTCCTTGTGATGAGGAAGGACGCACGAGGCGACATATGGTTCCCGCCTGAATCCTGCTCCCGCCCCGTCCCCTGAGACGCCCCCGGCTCCGCTCGTCGTCGCGCAAGAGCCTTCGCCCCCGCCCGCTCCCACTGCGCTCGCTGGCGCACCGCTGCCGCCGCCCGCGCCCGGAAGAGCGACGTCACCGGAAGCCCAGAGCGTATATGCGCCCAAGAGCCTCGCGCAGCTGGTCGGGGCCGGGGCCTATTCCCCGGCGGATTGCGAGCGGCTTTTCCAGCGGCGCGGCGGCGGCTCGGCCTTTCGGCAGTCGGTGGACAAGTTTGCCCAGGCCGCGATTGTCGGGTCGCCGAAGAAGATCCTTCTGCCTTCGGGCACCCGCCGGATCGATGGCGCGTCTCAAGCGGAAGGCGCGCTCAAGGTGAGCGCCGAATGCCAGGACTCGATCAGCTACACGCCCCGGAGCGTAATGATCGCGCTCCGCTCCGCCACCGTACTCATCTACAGCGCTTCCGGCGATCCGGCGCTCGCCACAACCCTGAAGAAATGCGCGCCCTAGTCTAGAAGGACAGCAGTGAATTCGCGGTGCGCCGCCGGACCCACACAAATGTGGAGATTGTCGTGCGTTAACATTCGGGTTAACTGCGCCGTCAACTCCGCTACGTCGATCCTCAGAGACATGTCCAAGACAACCCAACAGCTTAATTACGCGGTCCAACGCCTGAACGCCGACTTCGACGACTGGGACACGATCCGCGAAACGATCACCCCGCTCGAAGCGCGAGCCCGTCGCCTCATCCGGTGGAAGCGGAGCTTGCGCACCCGCTACAAGTTCCGGCTCGTCAAACTAGAGACGCAGACGACGATCACGCCAATCGAGGCCGAGACGTAAGGGTTGGCGATGGCCGCCGCGTTGGCTTGGGCGGGCGCGAGCAGCGATCAGCCTTAACGCCGAGGAGACGCCGCGTCAGGCCGGCCCGGTCTTGCGCCTGCGCATCCGCCCGAGCCAGCCGAGGCCGGCAAAGCCGCCGAGCGTCATCGCCCAGGTCGAAGGTTCGGGGACCGCGGGAGTCAGCGGCGCAATGCCGATAAAGCCGTCGCCCGAATTTTGGCCGGCGGCCGTCGCTCCATTGCTGACCAGGGTGGAAACAAAAGAACCGCCGCCTCCGCCGCCATAGCCGACGATGGGACCTTCGCAGCCATAGCCGCAACTGCGGTAAAGGGCGCCCCCGCCGAACCCGCCGCTCCCGCCGGCGTCTTGCCCGTTGCCGCCGGTCGGCGTCGGGAAGGTGTGGCCGCTGTAGCCGCTCGCTCCGTAGCCCGCTTGTGCGCCGTCGCTTCCGGCGCTTTTGACGCCAGCGCCGCCGCCGCCGCTATAGCGAGCGTAGTTTCCCCCTCCGCCGCCCCCGCCCCCGACGCCGCCGACACCGACATATCCGCCCGCGCCGCGGCTATTGCCGCCGTTTTGGCCGGCGAGGCCTGAGCCGCCACCGCTGCTGATGCCCGCGCCTCCGCCGCCGCCAGCGGCGGCAAGAAGATTGGCCGCGCTCGTCCCGGTTCCCAGGAGATGAAACTGCCCCCGCCACCCCCGCCGGCATAGCCGGAGCCCGGGACGAAGGCGTCGCCGCCGCGGCCGCCAACGAAAAGCGTGAGCTGCTCGCCCGCGGTGAGGAAAAGATCGCCGGAAACCCCAGCGCCCAGCGCGCCCAGAGTCTGTTGAAAATTCCCGCCGCTGGCTCCCTGCGCTTCGAACGAATATTCGCCGGTCACGGTCGCCCTGAACGATGCCTCTCCCGGCGTCGTGAATGTAGCGGCATCGGCCGCGGACGCGCGGCCGTTCGTCTCCACTTCCGCAGGCTCCGAGCCAACCGAGGCCGGCGAAGCCGGTCAGCGCCATCGCCCGGGGTGGAAAGTTCGGTAACGGCTGGTGGGCCGGGTGTCGGTGGCGATCGGCATGTCGAATTGTCTTGGCAAAAGCAGAAATATATGTTATAGATATTCCCCCTGACCGAATACAGCCTGTGCGCCGCCCGCGCTTTGGCGAGAGGATGCGAGCAATGCGCGCTTGAGAGCCGTACGACCACAACCTGGAGGCGAGTTGAAACCGGAGGAGAGAATTTTATTTGGATTCGCTGTAACCCATTGAAAAGTCTCGATTCTGACGATAAAACCAAATAAATCCAAGCTATTTCGCTTGGTCCTATTTGGATTTGTTTGGATTGGCTTGGATTTGCTTGGAAAGAACTCCCCGCCAAGTTGTATTTGCGGCCCTTTGGGGTCCGCGTCTGATCGGCCTACCCAGCCGGCTCGGTTGACAGCGCCCAGCCGTCGCCCCGGAGCCAGTCCGTCCCACTCGGCGCGCCGCCAAACCGCAGGGAGCGCACCCTCTCCGGACCGCCGCGGCGAAACGCCTGGTCGAGCTTGCGGCCCATCTCGGCATCCTGCGCCCCTTCGCAGGGGATGAACACCACACCCCAGAACAAGCGCGCCGGCCACGCGTCGCCGCGTTCGGGCCGCGTCACGGAAGCCATGGCCCCGCTCGAGCCCGCCGCCTGGAGCGGAAAGACTAGCTTTCCGCCCGGTCTCAACGCGTCGAGCCAGGCGCGAAGGGGATGCGAGGCGGCGGCGTTGACGTAGATGGCGTCGGCCGCGGGCAGGCGTTCGACGCCAGAACTTGCGCGGACCTCGACCTGAGGATAACCGGCGAGGTTGGATGCGGCGCGCCCGGCGATGTCCGGCTCGATCTCATAGGCGATCACCCTGCCCTTGGGCCCGACGAGCGTGGCGAGGATCGCGGTGTAATAGCCGGCGCCGGCGCCGATCTGCACCACAGTCTCGCCCTGCTTGAGGCCGAGCGCGTTAATCGCCTCTGCATGCAGCGACGGCTGGCCGTTGTTGATGCCGCGCCTGGCGTCGATGGCGACAAGGACATCTTCGTAGAGGCGGGCCGGATCATCGGACGAAGTCAGGCCAAAAACCCCGCCGGAGCCGGTGCGCCAGGGCGGCGGACCGGCGAAATCCTCGCGCGGAACAGCGGCGAAGGCCGCTTCGATTCTCGGATCGCTGACGCCGGCGCGGCGCGTGATCTCGGCCGCATAGGCGCGGCGTTTCCCAAGTGGGTCCGACACGCCGTCCCTCCCCTGCTCTCGGTCCCTCAATGACAATACGTCGGCTCAAATGTCTGCGCATTGATCTTTGACGGTTTCAGACCGAACATGGCGGCTTAGGCGGCAGACAGCACATCCATATGGCGAAGCGATGCTCAACGAGGGGCGCCCCGGCAATGATCGCGTTGGCCGCAATGTCGACTTGCGTCTTCCGTCCAGCGTTTGCCCAGGACACGGAGCTCACCCAGGATGCGGGTCCCGCGAACACGCTCGGGGACCTCCAACGCCAATTCGGCGCCTGTATGGCGGGGAAGTCGCTCGGCCCGGCTGGCTCGCGGCTGACGATCATGCTGATGATGAAACGCGACGGCTCGATCTTCGGCAAGCCGCGCATCACCTTTTCCCATCTTGAGGGCGACAAGGAGACCAGACAGCAGTTCGTCGACGACGCCGAGCGCGCTGTCGAGGCGTGCCTCCCGTTTAGGATCACGCCGTCGCTCGGCGGCGCGATCGCGGGGCGTCCGTTCTTCATCACGCTGGGCCGGCCAAAGCCTGAGCAAAAAACCTAACCCGTCTGCGTCGCGCGCAAAGAGCAATCCCGGAGCACCGGCTATATTTGCGGCTTATTGGAACTCGGCACAGTCAAATCGAGTTGAGTTGGCGACATTTTTCAAGGGAGGTCCTCATGTCCCCATTGGCAGCGGCCAAAGGGCCGCCCCCAACCACAAGCGGGACGCCCGCGCGTCCAGCCCCAGCCGAAGTCGAAACAACAACTGATCGCAACGATCGCATCCGCGAGATTGCCTATTTTCTGTGGCTCGAGGAAGGCTGCCCCGACGGCGCGGCTGAGCGTCATTGGCTGGCCGCCGAAACTCTGCTCGGCTCCGAACCCCTTGAACGCAAGCGCATCGAAGGCGAGCCTCCGGGCGAACGATAGGCAACGCCGGGGCCATCTCTCGCATTCGGGGCGCGCGGACGAGTTAGCGGCTCCTTCGGCGGGCCCAGGTCCGCTCAGAAGGCAATTTCGCCGATGATATTCCTGTTCCCGTCAACACTGAGACGCCGCACACCAAAGCGTGTAACGGTAGGCCCCGCTTGATTGAACAGCAGGGGTTCGTGAGGACGGGACGTTGAAACGCGCGGATCAGCCGCCCAAGAAGCGAGCGTCGTCGCGTGCGCCACATCGGACGCGTCCAGCGCGTGACCGCGAGAGTCTCGCCGCGCAACACTACCGAGCCATCATCGAGTCGTCTGACGACGCCATCCTGTCGAAGGATCTTGACGGCCTGATCCTCAGCTGGAACCAAGGCGCAGAGGGGCTTTTCGGCTTTACCTCCGAAGAGGCTGTCGGCAGGCCGGTGACAATCATCATACCGGTAGACCGTATGGACGAAGAGCCCACTATTCTCGAGAAGATCCACCGCGGCGAGCGAATCGAACACTTCGAGACTGTGCGGCAGCGCAAGGACGGTAGCTTCGTCGACATCTCGCTGACCATCTCGCCGATCCGGAACTCACGCGGGAAGATTGTCGGCGCGTCAAAGATCGCCCGCGATATAACCGAGTTGAAAAAAGCGCGGGAACAACAGCGCTTGCTGCTGAGAGAAATGAGTCACCGGGTGAGAAATCTTTTCGCCCTTTCCGGCAGCATCGTGGGCATGAGCGCGC
>Ga0209624_10000652_pt1 | contig 30424 bp, 34 predicted proteins | sample JacPinW_OM2H0_O1_FD_188565 | JGI IMG/M metagenome (GOLD analysis project Ga0209624, IMG submission 188565) | Forest soil microbial communities from Algoma, Ontario, Canada - Jack Pine, Ontario site 1_JW_OM2H0_O1 (SPAdes) (version 2) | ecosystem: Environmental > Terrestrial > Soil > Boreal...
TGGCGCAGGCCGTCAAGCGCGCGCCGCGGCTGTCATTCCCGGCGCTCGCGCTGCGTGCGACGCGCGCCGATCGCATGATCAAGGGGCGCCTGACCGGAAATGCGTGGGACGAGATGGCGCTGCTCGCGGCGGAGATCTGCGGGCTGCGGGCATTCGCGCCGGCAGCGCCCAAGGCAGCCGCCTCTTGAGCATGCAGCCCATCGGCGTGTTCGGCGGCACCTTCGATCCGATCCATTGCGGACACCTGCGCACCGCATTCGAGCTCGGACAGGAGCTGAAGCTTGCGGAGGTGCGCTTCCTGCCGACCGGCACGCCGCCGCATCGCGATCATCTGGTCGCAACTCCGGAGCTTCGGCTGCAGATGGTGCAGGCGGCGATCGCCGATGAACCGCGCTTCGTGGTCGATGACCGCGAAGTGCGCCGCAGCGGTCTTTCGTATTCGGTGGACACGCTGACCGAGCTGCGCCGCGAGTATCCGCAAAGATCGCTGTGCCTGTTGCTCGGAATGGACGCCTTCCTCGGCCTGCCGAACTGGCACCGCTGGCGCGAGCTGCTGACGCTTGCGCATATCGTGGTGGCGCACCGGCCCGGCTGGCGCGCGCCGATCACGGGTCCCTTGGGCGAGGTCATGGTCGATCACGGCACCGGCTCCATCGCCACGCTGCACGAGGAGCGCGCCGGACGGGTGTACGTGCGTGCGGTGACGCAGCTGGAGATCTCCTCGACCGAGCTGCGTTCGCTCATCGTCGCCGGCCGCGATCCGCGTTACCTCGTTCCAGATCCGGTGAGGCAGATCATCCTGGAGACGAGGTGCTATGCTTCACGACAGAATCCACACGCCCGCTGAGACCAGCCTCGGGAGAATGCACTTAAGCACATGATCACCCGCACACGCCTGCGCCCGAAAAAGGAGGAGCGCGCCCCGCCGTTGCAGAACGCCGTGACGACTGCGCTCGATGACATGAAAGCCGTTAACGTGAGGGTGCTGGATGTACGCGGACTGACCGACATCGCCGACACGATGGTCATCGCGTCCGGCAATTCCGACCGTCACGTGCGCTCGATCGCCGAGCGAGTGGTGGAGAGCGCCAAAGCGGCCGGATTCCGCCCGCTCGGCACCGAGGGTGCGCGCGACGGGGAGTGGGTACTGGTGGACCTGCAGGACATCCTGGTGCACGTGATGCTGCCGCGCGTGCGCGAGTTCTACGGCCTCGAACGGCTGTGGGACGGCGGCCCGGCGCTGCCCGCAGTTGCCGCCGCGGCGCCTGCGCGCGCCAGCGCACGGCGGCGCACCTCCCGGTAACAGCCAAAGATGCGCGTGCGCGTGATCGCGGTGGGCACGCGCATGCCTGCCTGGGTGCGCGCCGCATGCGATGATTATCTCAGGCGCCTCAAGGGCGGCCTGCCGGTGGCGCTCACCGAGCTCGAGCCGGCCGCCCGCCCCGCCGGGGGCGACCTACGCAGCGCGATCGCCGCGGAAGGGCGGCGGCTGCTCGGCGCACTACTGCCCGGCGATCATGTCGTGACGCTCGATGAGCGCGCCCGGGAACTCAGCACACGCGAGCTTGCCGTATGGCTCAGCGTGCGCATGCAGCAGGGCGAGGATCTGGCGTTCGTGATCGGCGGCCCGGACGGGCTGGCCCCGGAGGTGCTGGCACGCGGCAATTTCAGCCTGTCGCTGTCGCGACTGACGCTGCCGCACGCGCTGGTGCGCGTGCTGCTCGCCGAACAGCTCTACCGGGCCCACTGCATCCTCACCCATCACCCCTATCATCGCGACTGATGCAAGCCGCACAGCCCCCTGCCGCGCCTGTACTGTGTCTAGCGTCGGTGTCGCCGCGCCGGCGCGAGCTGCTCGCGCAGATCGGCGTGCCGTGCGTGGTGAGCGCTGCGGATATCGACGAAGCCGTCGGAGCCAACGAGCGCGCGGCCGACTACGTGGTGCGCATGGCCTGCGCCAAGGCGCTGGCGGTACGCTCGCGCGGCATGGCGCTGCCGGTGCTCGCCGCCGACACCACCGTGCTCATCGATGGGATCATCTGCGGCAAACCCGCGGACGAGGCCGCCGCGCTGGCCCTGCTCGAGCGGCTGTCGGGGCGCGCGCACCAGGTCCTCACCGGCGTGGCGCTGGCGCACCAGGGCGGGGTCGCCTTTCGCCTGAGCACGAGCGAGGTGCGCTTGCGGGTGCTCAGCCGCGCCGAATGCCGCGCATACTGGGCAAGCGGGGAGCCGCACGACAAGGCCGGTGGCTACGCCGTGCAGGGGCGCGGCGCGGTGTTCATCGAACACCTGAGCGGCAGCTACTCGGGCGTGATGGGGCTGCCGCTGTTCGAGACCGCACAGCTGCTATCCGCCGCGGGGGTGCCGTACTGGCAGGGTGCCGCCACTGGAGAAGCCTCGCCGTGAGCATCGAGATCCTCGTCAACGTCGCGCCGCGCGAGACGCGAGCGGCGATTCTCGACAACGGCGTCGTGCAGGAGGTGCAGGTCGAGCGCGCGACCCGGCGCGGACTGGTCAGCAACCTGTACAAGGGGCGCGTGTCGCGGGTGCTGCCAGGCATGCAGGCGGCGTTCGTCGAGATCGGGCTCGAACGCACCGCGTTCCTGCACGCCGCCGACATCGCCCGCGCCGCCTCCGATGACACCCTGAGCGCAGCCGCCGACAGTCTGCCGCCCATCGAGGACATCCGCCGCCTGGTGAACTCGGGCGATGACATCCTGGTGCAGGTCATCAAGGATCCGATCGGCAGCAAGGGTGCGCGACTCACCACCTTCGTGGCGCTGCCCTCGCGTTATCTGGTGTACATGCCGCGCGGCCAGTCGATCGGTGTGTCCGCGCGCATCGAGGATGAGCTCGAGCGCACGCGCCTGAAGGGGCTGCTGGGCGAGCTGCTGCCAGGCGGTCCCGGCGGCGGCTACATCGTGCGCACTGCCGCGCAGGGTGCCTCCGCGCAGCACCTGCGCGAGGACATGGCCTATCTTGCGAAACTGTGGGAGCACGTGCGCACGCGCGCCGCGCAGGTCGCCCCTGGCAGCGTGGTGCACGAGGACCTGCCGCTTTCCCTGCGCGTGCTGCGCGACGAGCTGGCGCTCGGCGTGAGCCGCGTGCTGGTCGATTCGCCGCGCGAGCACGCCTACATGCAGCAGTTCGCGGCCACCTTCATGCCCGAGAGCGCAGCGCTCATCGAGCTGTACGCGGGCCCGCGCCCGATTTTCGATCTGAACGGCGTGGAGGAGGAACTCACCAAGGCGCTCGATCGCAAGGTGCTGCTGAAGTCGGGCGGCCACCTGGTGATCGACCAGACCGAGGCAATGACCACCATCGATGTGAACACCGGCGCCTACGTCGGACATCGTACGCTCGAGGAAACGATCTTCCGCACCAACCTCGAGGCGGCGGTGACCATCGCGCGGCAACTGCGGCTGCGCAATCTCGGCGGCATCATCATCATCGACTTCATCGACATGCGTGACGAGCCGCACCGGCGCGCGGTGCTGGCGGCACTTGAGCGCGCACTCACCGGCGATCGCGCCCAGACCCATATCGTCAGCCTCTCCCCGCTCGGACTGGTCGAGATGACCCGCAAGCGCACCCGCGAGAGCCTGGAACATCTGCTGTGTGAGCCGTGTCCAAGCTGCCAGGGCCGCGGCTTCGTGCAGACCGCGGAAACGGTGTGCAACGAGATTTTTCGGGAAATTGTGCGACAGAGCCGACAGTTTGCCAGCCGCGAGCTATTGATACTGGCCAACCAGGACGTCGTGGATCGCCTGCTGGGCGAGGAATCCGCCACGCTGGGCGAGCTTGAGACCCAGGTGGGGCGGCCGATCCGCCTGCAGGTCGAGGCTCTCTACGGCGTCGATCATTACGACGTCGTCCTCGTTTAAACCATGAATGTCGGTGTGACGCCAGCGCAGTCCTCTGCCGGGCCGGCGGCCGTCAGCGCCGCAGCCGCCCGCACGCACCTGCGCCTGGCGCTGCTTTGCGTCGGGGGCGTGCTCATGCTGCTCGCGACGCTGCTCGTCACCTACCAACTGGCGCTGCTGCGCGTGCCGCAACATCGGGCCGCGCTCGAGGAGCTGATCCGCGACGAGACCGGTCTTGAGGTCACCTTCAGCGAGCTGTCGGTGCGATGGGGCTGGTACGGCCCCGAGGCGGTGTTCCACAGCGTCACGCTGGCCGAGCCCGGCGCCCGGCGCGCGCTGCTCACCGCGCCGCGGCTGCGGGTGGGGCTGGATGCCTGGCGCATGGTGCGCAGCGGACAGCTGGAGGCGGGGCGCATCACGCTGCAGAACCCTGACATCGATCTTGACGCGGTGGCCGCGGCAGGGCCGCGCGCCGCCGCCGCAGGGCCGCTGCCGGCGGCGCAGGGCGAGCTGCTCGGCGCCGGCATGCGCCTGCTGTCGCGCTGGCGCGGCGGACAGATCGATATCGAAGGCGGCACCGTGCGCGCGCTGCCGCCGGGCGCGAGCGCGCCGCTGACACTCGGCATCAGCCATGCGCGGGTGCGCCGGCTCGGCTGGGAGTGGAGTGCGGATGCGCTGGTGCTGTTGCCCGAGAGCCTGGGGGCCAGCGCACGCCTCGCGCTGCAGATGCACGGTGACCCGGCTCTGCCGGAACGCCTGAGTGGCACGCTGAGCGTGGACGGGCGCCGGCTCGAGTCCGCCGGCTGGCGCTCGCTCGCGCACAGCGCGCTCACCGATCGCTACCTGCCGCGCGCCGGCCGGGGCAATCTCGAGGCGCGCCTCGTGTTCGCGCACGCACGCGTGCTCAGCGCCGCGGGCAGGGTCCGGGCGGAGGCGCTGGAGTGGGCCTCATCCGGGCAGCCGCAGCAGGTGCTCGCCCTCGAGCACCTGAGCGGACAGTGGCAGCTCGCGCGCAGCGGCGACGCCTGGCACCTGAGCGTGCAGGCACTGGAACTGGCAGCTGCCCCTGCTGCGAGCGCCACCATCTCCCTCGAGGCCGCCGCCGACGGCGCCTGGGCACGCGGCCGCGTGCAGCACGCGCCCCTCGCAGCGCTCGCAGCCGTGGCGCACTGGTACGCTCCGCAGCTGCCGCTCGCGGACATCGCCCTCGACGGGCAGGCGCGCGAGCTGCAATTCGACTGGAATGCGGCCCGTCCCGCCGGTGCGCGTCTTACCACTTCGCTCGATGTGCAGGACCTTGCGGTCGCGGACGCGGCGCGCGCGGTGACCTTGAGCGGACTGAGCGGCCATCTGTCCGCGACCGATGGGGCGCTGGTGGCGGACCTGCAGGCGCAAGCTGCCCATCTCACGCTCGCGCGCACGCAGCCGGTGAACCTGGATGAGCTTAAGATCGCGACCCGCCTCGCACTCGGCAGCAGCGGCGGAGGCTGGCAGCTTCGCACCGATGACCTTGAGGTGCGGCGCGGGGACATGAGGCTGGCGGCGAGCGGGACGATCGGGGTCGATGCGGCCGGCGCGCGGCCACTCATCGATGCGCACCTTGCCGCCAAGGACGCAGACGTTGCGGTACTGGCAGGCGTGCTCGGAGCCGAGGCGCTCGCCCGGCTCGGGGCGGCCGCGCAGCTGAGCGCCGGCAGGATCGAAAGTGCAGATCTGGCCTGGCGCGGCGCACTCGATGCGCAAAGTCCGTGGAGCGGCACGCAGGCCGAGTTTGCCGGCGCCGTGACGCTGCGCGATGCGCAGCTCAACGCCACCGACGAATGGCCGCAGACCTCCGGCATCGAGGCGCGCATCGACTGGCGCGGCGGGCGCGGCCATGCCCTCATCAATGGGGCGAAAAGCGGCAGCTTCCGCCTGAGCGCGGCGAACGCCGACTGGGACACGCGCAGCGGGCGGACGCACTTTTCCGGCCGCCTGAGCGGTGAGGTGCGCGAGGCGCTCGGCTGGCTGCGTGAGCATCCGGGGCTGGCCGCAGGCGCAGCGGGGCTCGCGGATGTCGACCTGCGCGGCGACACGCTCATCGATGTGGACGTGACGCAGCCGGGGGCAACCGCGCTGCACGCACCCGCGGCGCCGCGCGTGCGCGTCGCTGCGCTGCTGGATGGCGCGCAGCTGCGGGCGCTGGCGGGCTTGCCGCCGATCGATGCACTTCACGGCACGCTCGCACTTGCCGGCGGGCACCTGGCACGCTCGACGCTCACCGGCAGCTGGCTCGGCGGTCCGGTGACTCTCAGCGTCGGCGAGCATCGCGAGCGCGGCGGGAGCGTGCTCACGATCTTCGGGCGCGGTGAGCTCGATGCGCGCCAGAGTGTGCAGGCGGCCGGCGGCTCACCCGCGGACGCGCCGCTCAGCGGCAGTGCCGAATGGAGTGCGCTGCTGAGCCTGCTGCCGGCAGAGGATGCGCACGGCGCACGCTGGCAGCTGCGTGCGGACTCGAACCTCGTGGGTGTGGCGAGTCACCTGCCGGAGCCCTTCAGCAAGGCGGCATCCGTGGCGCTGCCGCTGCACGTGGAGCTTTCCGGCGACGCCCGTGCCGGGCAGCTGCAGTTGGCGCTCGGCGAGCGCCTGCACGCGCTGGCAGCGCTCGAGCGCAGCGGCGACAGCTGGCGCATCGAGCGCGGCGCACTGCGACTTGCCGCCGGCGCGCCGGGGTTGCCGGAACAGGCGGTGCTTGAGGTGGACGGGCACTTGAACCAGCTCGATCTTGCCGCTTACCTTGCGCTCGTGCAGCAGGCGGGGCGCGATGCGGCGCTGCCGGCGCTGCGCGCGCAGCTGTACGCCGGCGTGCTGCTCGCAGGCTCGCGCAGCTACCCCGATGCGAGTGTGGTCGCCGTGGCGAGCGAGCGGGGCGGGGAACTGCAGCTGCAGTCGGCCGGACTGTCCGGCACCCTGCGCTGGCCGGCGCAGAGCGACGCTCAGCATCCGGCGCTGGTGCACCTGGCCGGCTTCGATATCGCACAGCCGGCCGATGTGGCGCTCGGGGCGGGGCTGGCGGCCGTGCTCGCGCCCGCCGCGCGCCTCTCGGTCGATGAGCTCACCTGGCAGGGCCGCGCGCTCGGCCGCTTCGCGGGGCTGCTCACCTCGCACGGGGAGGTGCTGGAGGGCAGCGAGCTTGAGCTGTCGGGCGCGAGCGGTACGACGCGCGCACGGGTGCGCTGTGAGGGGCCGGCCTGCAGCCTGAGCTTCAGCCTCGAGAGCCTCGACGCGGCGGCGACACTGAGCGCCTTCGGACTGCGGCCGGACCTGAGCGCCAGTCGCGCAAACCTTGCCGGGGAGTTGCACTGGGCGCCGCAGGCGCCGGTGCCCCTTGCAACGCTCGGCGGGCACCTCCATATGCAACTCGAAGAGGGCATGACGCGGGTGGTGCAGGCCCCGGCCATGCCGTTCGCGCTGCTGTCCGTGCCGGCGCTGCTCGCCGGCTTAAGCGGGCAAGGCAGCAGCGAGGCAGCCCCGCCGCTGCGCTTCACGCGCCTGGCGGCAGACTTTGAGCTCTCGGACGGCAATGCGAGCACCACCGATCTGTACTTCGACGGTGACGCGGAGATTCTGGTACGCGGGCAGGTGGGGCTTAGCGCCGGTGACTACGATGAGCAGGCCTGGATACTGCGCGGGGAGGATCGCCTGCCCGCCGCCCTGCGCCGGCTGGGTCCGATGCCCAGGGTGGCCGCGGCGTGGCTGTCGCTGCGGGAGCTGTTTTCGGCAACGCCTGCCGAGCGCACGCGCACCGCGCTGCGTTTGCGGGGCAGCTGGAACGACCCCATAGTGACGCCTGCCGAGTGAGGTAACGCATGAAGGTTGCAGCCATACAGATGACCTCGGGGCCGGACGTCGCGGCCAACCTCGAGCAGGCGCGCGGCCTGCTCGCAGAGGCGGCAGAGCGCGGCGCACGGCTGGCAGCGCTGCCGGAGAATTTTTCATTCATGGGCCTCAGGGACGCCGACAAGCGCGCGGTCGCCGAGCCTGACGGCAGCGGCCCGACCCAGGATTTCATCGCCGCCACCGCACGGCAGCTGCGCCTGTGGATCGTCGGCGGTACCGTGCCGCTGCTGGCCGGCGGCGACGGGCGCGTCGCGGCCGCCTGCCTGGTCTACGACAGCGACGGGGAACGCGTGGCGCGTTACGACAAGATTCACCTGTTCGATGTCGACCTTCCCGGACGCGCCGAGACCTACCGCGAATCCGCCCACGTCGCTCCCGGCTCGCGCGCGGCCGTGCTCGACACCCCGGTCGGCAGACTCGGCCTGTCGGTGTGCTATGACGTGCGCTTCCCGGAGCTGTACCGGCACCTCAGTGCCGCGGGCGCCCAGCTGCTCGCCGTACCTTCCGCCTTTACCAGCCCCACCGGGCGCGCGCACTGGGAGACGCTGTTGCGCGCGCGGGCCATCGAGAATCTCTGCTATGTTGTCGCGCCGGCGCAGTCCGGCTTCCATCCGGGCGGACGCGAGACCTACGGCGACAGCATGATTGTCGATTACTGGGGACGGATCATGCAGCGCGTGCCGCGCGGGCGCGGCTGCGCGCTGGCGCAAGTGGATCTGACCGCCCAGGCGGGCGTACGCGAGAGCTTTCCCGCACTCGTGCACCGCGCCTTCGCGGCCGCCGAGAGCCACGGGTCGGCAACATGAGCGAGATTGCCGCCACCGATCCACTCGTCCTGGCGCGCGAACTCATCCTGGCCCCGAGCGGGCTGGATGATCAGCGCCTCGATCGCGTGTTCGGGGAAGTGCTGTCGCACTCGGTCGATTTCGCCGATCTGTACTTCCAGCTCACGCACCAGGAGTCCTGGTCGCTCGAGGACGGCATCGTCAAGGACGGCAGCGCCAGCATCGATCAGGGCGTGGGCGTGCGCGCGCTGGCCGGCGAGAAGACCGGCTTCGCCTACTCGGACGAGATCCTGCTGCCGGCCCTGACCGAGGCGTCGCGCGCGGCTCGCGCGATCGCGCTGCACGGCGGCGAGCGGCGGGTGAGCGCCTGGCGCGCGCAGGCCGGACACCAGCTGTACCTACCGGCCGATCCGGCGGCAGCGCTCGCCACCCCCGAGAAAGTCGCCTGGCTCGAGCGCGTCGACCGCGAGGCGCGCCGCATCGATCCGCGCGTGGTGCACGTGAGCGCCAGCGCGGTCGCGGTGCACGAGGTGGTGCTCATCGCCACCAGCGAGGGGCTGCTGGCCGCGGACGTACGTCCGCTGGTGCGCTTCAACGTCACGGTGCTGGTCGAGCAGGGCGGACGGCGCGAACAGGGCTACGCGGGTTGCGGCGGGCGTTACTCGCTCGCAGAACTCGTCGCCAACGAGCGGCCGCTGCTGCTCGCCCGCGAGGCGGTGCGCCAGGCGCTGGTCAACCTCGAGGCCATCCCGGCGCCCGCGGGCACCATGACGGTGGTGCTCGGACCGGGCTGGCCGGGCATTCTGCTGCACGAGGCAATCGGACACGGACTCGAGGGCGACTTCAACCGCAAGGGCACCTCGGCATTCGCCAACCGCATCGGCGAGCGGGTCGCCGCCGCCGAATGCACGGTGGTCGATGACGGCACGCTGTCGCGCCGGCGCGGCTCGCTCAACATCGACGATGAGGGCACCCCGACCCAGTGCACCACGCTCATCGAAAACGGCGTGCTGCGCGGCTACATGCAGGACCGGCTGAACGCGCGCCTGATGGGCGTGGCGCCGACCGGCAACGGGCGGCGCGAGTCGTTTGCGCACCTGACCCTGCCGCGCATGACCAACACCTACATGCGCCCCGGTCCGCATGCGCCCGAGGACATCATCCGCTCGGTCGAGCGCGGCATTTACGCGGTCAATTTTGGCGGCGGGCAGGTGGACATCACTTCCGGCAAGTTCGTGTTCTCGGCCAGCGAGGCCTACGCCATCGAGAACGGCCGCCTCGGCGCACCCCTGAAGGGCGCGACACTGATCGGCAACGGTCCGGACGTGCTGACGCGCGTTTCCATGGTGGGCAACGACTTAAAGCTCGACGATGGCGTGGGAACCTGCGGCAAGGACGGACAGAGCGTGCCGGTCGGCGTCGGTCAGCCGACGCTGCGCATCGATGCGCTCACGGTCGGCGGGACCGGCTGAGGCGTTCCCGCAGCCGCTGCCGGGGTGCGCTCAGCGCACGATAGTGGCGCCGCTGGGCGACATAATGACAGACGATTCCGAAGCTGTGATCCTCCACACGTCCCTCGGGCGCGTGAGCTCTTAACGTGCCGCTCGAGCCGAGTCACCTGGGAGGAGCGCACCGATGTATACCGAAGAAGCCACCGCCGAGGTCCCCCAGCTGAAGCTGCCGGCCGATCTTCTGGCCGAAGTGCGTCGTCGCAGCAAGAACGGCCAGAGCGACTTTCGCGTCGATGGATGGAAGCCGACGCTCATGGAGCGCCTCGCGCGCATGTTGGGTCTGGCCTGACGCGGCGCAATAGCGCGGCCGGCACGCGCTGCCGCTGACGCTTTTTTTAGAGGGATTCCAACACGTCGCGCTGAGACGGCCTGACGCGCTAGGATGCGTGTCATGGCACCGCACTTACCGCACCTGTCCCGGCCCCTATACGAGGGTCTGCCGTGGTTCTACATAATCTTCGGCCTGGCGGCCCTGCTCGGGAGCTACCTGCTGGCGGCCCATGGCTTTTTGAGTTTTGCCGCAGGCGTGCTCGGCCTTTTGTGCGTCGTGGGCGGGATCGTGCTCTTGCTCAAGCGCCGTGACTATCGCGCCATGCGCTCGCAGTACGTCGATCCTGATTCCCTCGGCGGCAACGATCCGCCGTAAGGCTTCAGGCCTGCGGTGCCTCCACGTCCTGGTCAGCCTCTTCTTCCTCGGGGTCCGCCCCACCGACCTCGCCCGCGCCGTCGGCTGACTTGAGCGCCCGCGGCACCGTCTCGGTGAAGGTATTGGCACGCGCGCGCGCCGCCCGCTCGTCCACGTAGATCAGCTCATGCTTGCCGACCAGCACGACGTCGCCGTCGTTCAGGTAGTGGCGGCGCACGCGGTTGGATTTGACGAAGATGCCGTTGGTGCTGTTCAGGTCCTCGATCACGCAGGAGTGATCGGTCGTGATCACCTGGCAGTGGTGGCGGCTGATGAAGCGGCTGTCGATCTGCACGTCGTTGTCGGGGGTACGTCCGACGATCAGCCGCCCGGGCCGCAGCGGCACCTCCTGTACGGTGCGTCCCTCGGCGGCCACCAGCAGGTGTCCGAGTGAGGGTATGGCCGCACGCACGGTGACCGGGGCCACGGCCGCCTCGGCGGCCTGGCCGCGCGACTCGCCCGGCTGCGCGTGCGCGTGCGCGTGCGCGTGCGTGCGCGGGGAATATTGCTGCCACTGCAGCTCCTGCACGGCGCTGGCGATGTCATCTCGCGTCACCACGCCGCGATCGGCGGTGAAGGCGGCCATCATGGCCGTATCGCACAGCGTGTTGATCAGGCGCGGCACGCCGCCGCAGTAGTGGAAGATATCCGCGAAGGTGTCCGGCGCGAATAGCTCGCGATCGCCCGCACCGGCCACTTCGAGCCGATGCTGGATGTAACCCTGCGTCTCGCCCTGCGAGAGGGTCTGCAGGTGAAAGCGCAGCCGCACGCGCTGCGTGAGCTGCTCGAGCTCGGGGGCATCGAGCTTGTGATTGAGCTCGGGCTGCCCGGCGAGAATGATGCGCAGCACCTTCTCCTTGGTCGTCTCGACCCCCGAGAGCATGCGGATCTCCTCGAGCACCCGCATGGACAGATTCTGCGCCTCATCCACGATCAGCAGCACCTTGCGCCCGGCGGCGTACTGCTCGATCAGGAACTGGTTGAGCGTGGCGATGAGCTCGGCTTTGCGCATCTTGAAGGGCGAGAAGCCGAACTGCACCAGCACCGCCTGCAGGAAGTCGATGGGCGACACCTGGGTCTGGTTGATCTGCGCCACCACCACATCGGCCGGCACTTCCTTGAGGAAGGACTCGATGAGGGTGGTCTTGCCCGAGCCGATCTCACCGGTGATCACGACGAAGCCGTCCGTGAACCAGATGGTCGACTCCATGTACGCCTTGGCGCGGGCGTGCTGCTTGGACAGGTACAGGAATTGCGGGTCCGGGCTGAGCCGGAACGGCAACTCCTTGAGTTTGAAGGGATCCAGATACATGGCTTGGTTCCGTAACCGATGTTACGGGATGCGCACGCCGACGGCCAAATCCTTGAGCAGACGCCGCGCCCGCGCGTCGCGGCGCGCCGCGGTCGGCTCGACCACCGTGCAATGGCCCACCTTACGCCCGGGCCGTGCCCGCTTGCCGTAGTCGTGCAGGTGCACGTCCCTGAGCGCCAGCAGGGTCGCCCGCGGCGGCATGCGCCCGATGAGGTTGATCATGGCGCTAAAGCCGCGCGCGGTCGTCGCGCCGAGCGGCAGGTCGAGGATGGCACGCAGGTGATTCTCGAACTGGCTGGTGGTGGCGCCCTCGATGGTCCAGTGCCCGGAGTTGTGCACGCGTGGCGCCATCTCGTTGGCGATGAGCCGGCCGCGCAGCACAAAAAACTCGATGGTCAGAATTCCCGTGTAGCGAAAGTGTGCGAGCAGGCGCTTCAGGTAACGTGCGGCGAGTCGCTGCAGGCGCGGGCTGCCAAACGGGGCGCAGGTGAGGCGCAGCACCCCGTTGCCGTGCACGTTGCCGCACAGGGGGTAGACGGCGAGCTCGCCGCTGACGCTGCGCGCGCCGATGATCGACACCTCGCAATCAAACGGCACCCAGTCCTCGTACAACAGCGGCACGCCACCGAGCTTGTGCCAGGCGCGCCCGGCGTCCCGGCGGGTGCGGATGAGGGCCTGTCCCTTGCCGTCGTAGCCGAGCCGGCGGATCTTGAGTAGCCCGGGCAGGCCGATATCGGCAATGGCACGCTCCAGTGCGGCGCGCGAGTCGACCGCGCGCCAGCGCGTGGTGGGGATCTTCAGGCGCTCGAACAGGCGCTTCTCCGCCACCCGGTCCTGGCCGGCGGCGAGGGCCGCGATGGGCGGACAGATGCGCGCGCGATGAACGCGTGCCACGGCGGCTAGGCTTGCCACCGACACGTTCTCCCAATCGAAGGTGACGACCTCGCAGCGCCGCGCCAGCCGCCTCAGGATCCGCTGATCGGTGAAGGCGCCCTGCAGCAGCGGGGCGACGGCGCCGGCGGGGGCATCCCGCGCGGGGTCGAGGCACAGGAAATCCAGGCCGAGCGGATAGCCTGCCAAAGCGAGCATGCGGCCAAGCTGGCCGGCCCCGACGATGCCTACGGTCATGTGCGGGACGGTACGCGCGGGTCGGGATTGCCGAGCACGCTTTGGGTCTGCCGCTCGCGGAAGGACTCGAGTGCGGAAGCGACGGCGGGGTGCTTGTTGGCAAGGATCGCCGCGGCGCACAGCGCCGCGTTGCTGGCCCCGGCGCTGCCGATCGCGAAGGTCGCCACCGGCACGCCCGCGGGCATTTGCACGATCGACAGCAGTGAATCAAGTCCGCCTAGCGACTTTGACTGCACCGGCACGCCAAGCACCGGCAGGCTGGTCTTGGCGGCCGCCATGCCCGGCAGGTGCGCCGCGCCCCCCGCGCCGGCAATCAACACTTCCAGTCCGCGCGCGCGCGCGCTCGAGGCGTACTCGAACAAAAGATCCGGAGTGCGGTGCGCGGAGACCACGCGCACCTCGTAGGTGATGCCGAGTCTGTCCAACAGCTCGGCCGCGGCAGCCATCGTCTCCCAGTCGGAGGAAGAGCCCATGATGATGCCGACCAGCGCTTTCATCACGGCATTGTAGCGAACAATGTGCGCAAAGCACGAAACAGCTCGCGCGCGGCTTGCGCGCCGCGCTCGCTGGCGCGCGCGCTGCGCGCGGCGCTGACCAGGCGGGCGAGCTGCGCGCGATCCATGTCAGGACGCCACTGCGCAAGCTCCGCCAGCGCCGGTTCGCCTTCCGCGATCAGCCGCTCGCGCCAGTTCTCGATGCGCTTGAAGCGCTCGGTCGCCTGCGCGTCGAGCGCACTTTGTGCGCTCAGCGCTGCGCGAATCGGTTCCGGGTCGATCTGCCGCATCAGCTTGCCGATGTACTGGCGCTGGCGGGCACCGGCGGCGCGGCTGGTGATGTTGCGTGCGGCGCGGACGGCCTCGGCGAGGGCTTCGGGCAGGTTCAGCGCCTGCAGTTGCGCGGGGCGCAGGCCAATCAGGGTCTCGCCCAGATCCTGGACGGCATGCGCGGCACGCTTGCGCGCGCTCTTGCTCGGGCGCTCCTCGCCCTCATCATCGGTAGGCTCGTCCTGCGCTGCGGGGCTCACTCGCGTATGCCTTTCGAGGGCTCACCGCGGTGCGCCGGGCACCGTGGGGCGGCTGCTACAATTTAGTCCCAAGCTTCAGCCCGTATCACGCCCGATGCAACCACACGACGCAACGCAAGCCACCCGCCAGCTCACCGAGGTTGCCAGCCTTGCGCTCGAGGAAGCGCGGCGCCAGGGCGCCTCGCAGTTCGAAGCAGACGCCTCCTTGAGTCAGGGCCTCGCGGTGAGCGTGCGCCTCGGCGAAGTCGACACCGTCGAGTACCAGCGCGACCGCGGTCTGGGGGTAACGGTGTACTTCGGCCAGCGCAAGGGGGCGGCCAGCACCGCGGACCTCAGCGTCGCGGCGGTGCGCGAGACCGTCACCAAGGCCTGCGCGATCGCGCGCTACACCGCGGAGGACCCTTACGCGGGACTGGTGGAGCCGGAGGCGCTGGCGCGCGAGATCCCCGAGCTCGACCTCGATCATCCCTGGCAGCTCACCCCCGAGCGTGCCATCGAGCTGGCGCGCGAGTGCGAAGCGGCGGGCCTGTCGCTCGATGCGCGCCTGGCCAACTCCGAAGGCGCATCGGTCAACAGTCAGCGCCATACGGGCGTCTACGGCAATTCGCTGGGGTTTCTGGCCGGCTACTCCGCCACCAACCATTCGCTCAGCTGCGCGCTCATCGCCCAGGACGGCGAGGACATGCAGCGTGACTACTGGTACACGATCGCACGCGATGCGAAAGAGCTCGAGTCGGTTGAGCACATCGGACGCAGCGCAGGGCAACGGGCGCTGGCGCGTCTGGGCGCGCGGCGCCTGAGCACGCGCAGGGCGCCGGTGGCGTTCGATCCGGACACGGCGCGCGGGCTGTTCCGGCACTTCCTCGGCGCCATCAGCGGCACCAGCCAGTACCGCAAATCCTCCTTCCTGCTGAACGCGTCCGGCGAACAGGTGTTCCCGGCCTTCCTCAGCATGCACGAGCGCCCGCACATTCCGAAGGGGCTCGCCAGCAGCCCGTTCGACCAGGAGGGAGCGGCCACCCACGACCGCGAGCTGGTGCGCGAGGGAGTGCTGGACGGCTACGTGCTCGGCAGCTATTCCGCGCGGCGCCTGGGCCTTAAGACCACCGGCAACTCCGGCGGCATCCACAACCTGCTGGTCAGCGCGGCGCAGGGAACTCTCAGTCGCGCACAGTTGCTCGCCCGCCTCAACACCGGGCTTCTGGTCACCGAGCTCATGGGGCAGGGCGTCAACGGCGTGACCGGGGACTACTCGCGCGGCGCCAGTGGTTTCTGGGTCGAGAACGGCGCCATCGCCTACCCGGTGCAGGAGATCACCATCGCCGGCAACCTCAAGCCGATGTACCGCGACATCATCGCCGTCGGCGATGATGTCGATGCGCGCGGCGGCATTCGCACCGGCTCGGTGCTGATCGGCGAGATGACCATTGCCGGGGAATGAGGCGCTCGGCCAACGCCCGAAGGTCCGGCGCCTGGCCGCGCCTGGGGCGGATCCGCAGCTTCGCTGACCTACCAGGCCGAAGCGCAGCGCCCGCGCCGGGCGGCAGCAGCGCCCGGCCGTCAGCCCGATGAGGACTGCCGCGGCGTCAGCAGCGCCGGGCGTGAGCCCTCATCGACCAGCTCGCGCAGCGTGATATCGCCGCAGCCCTTGCGATAGGCCACCTCGAGGCCCTCCAGCACGCGATCCACCGGCGGCACCGGCAGGTTGCGCGGCGCGACGTGGCCGCTTTTCTGGTTGCGCGCGATCTCGAGGATCGCGTACACGCTGATGCGCGAAATGTCGCGCGCCGGAGCCAGCTCGTCATCGTCCGTGACGATCACCAGAGCCGCCCGCTCGAGCGTCGCCGCCATCTGCGCCACCGCGATGCCGGGCAGGCCGAGTTCATTGGCGAGCCGGTTCACCGTCCAGCGCCGGCCGCCGGCCACATGCGAGCGGCCGACGAAGTACATGAGCTTGAGGGCGAGCTGCTCGAGCTCCACGCTCGAGAGGCGCAGCTGCTGCAACCCCAGCCGCAGGTACGCCGGGTTCTGCACGTAGAAGGACAGCTGCGCGCCGGCGAGCAGGATCAGCCAGCCGAAATAGGTCCAAAGCAGCGCCGCCACCACGAAGGCAAAGCCCGCGTACACGATGGTGAGACGCGTGGAATACACCACGAAGGCGGTGAACATCTTGCCGATCGCCGCCCACAGCACTCCGCCCACCAGCGCCCCGGTGAGGGCGGCGCGCCAGTGCACGCGGGTGTTGGGAACCATCCTGTAGAGGGCGGTGAAGAAGGCGGTCACCATCACGTAGGGCGCAAGGCTGATGCCGGTGCCGCGCAGGCGCTGCAGCAGCGGCAGACGCACCACCTCCTGCACCGGGGCGCTGCTGAGGGCGGCATGCGAGAGGCCGACGAAGCCGACCAGCAGCACCGGTCCTGCGATCAGCAGCGTGGTGTACTCGGCGAGCCGGCGCGCAAAACTTCGCGGCTGCTCCACGTGCCACACGAAGTTGAAGCTGTCCTCGACCTTCTTGATGGTGCCCACCAGCGTCCAGGCCAGCAGCGCCAGCCCCAGCGAGCCGACCACGCCGTTGCTGACTCGGTTGGCGAACTGCACCACGCGCTCGGTCAGCTCGGTCGCCGCCGCGCCTCCCACCGGGCGGAAGAACTCATAGACGATCGGCTCAAGGTCGCGGTGGCCGCCGAAGATCTTGAGGATGGCGAGGCTGAAGGCGAGCAGCGGGATGAGCGACAGGAGCGTGGTGTAGACCAGTCCCATGGCGCGCAGGTTGATCTCCCCGCGCGCAAGATCGCGTACCACCGCGTAGGGGTAGCGCAGCAGCCGCAGGCAGGCGGCCGGCAGTCCCGCACGAGCCGATGCCGGCCCGAAGAAACACCAGTCCAGCAATGCCCAGATGCGCGCCCACATGGGTTAAGGATACAGTGCCACTGCCTGCGGTGCGCCATGCCCCCAAATTCAGGATTCCCACAGCGGATCGTCTGCCTGACCGAGGAGACGACCGAGACGCTCTACCTGCTCGGGGAGGACTGGCGCATCGTCGGCATCTCCGGCTTCACCGTGCGTCCGCCGCGGGCGCGCCGCGAGAAACCCAGGGTTTCCGCCTTTACCAGTGCGCGGACCGACCGCATCGTGGCGCTTGCGCCTGACCTGGTGCTCGCCTTCTCGGACCTGCAGGCCGACATCGCCGCGACGCTGGTGCGGGCGGGCATCGAGGTGCACGTCTTCAATCACCGCAGCATCGCCGAGATCCTGCGCATGATCCGCACGCTCGGCGGCATGATCGGCTGCGAGGCCAAGGCGGCAGCCCTCGCCGGTCAGCTGGAAGCAGGCCTTGCGCGGCGGGGCGAGCGCGCTGCAGCCCTGCCGCGCCGTCCGCGCGTGTACTTCGAGGAGTGGGACGAGCCGATGATCAGCGGCATCCGCTGGGTGTCGCAGCTGATCGAGCTTGCCGGCGGGCAGGACTGCTTCCCGGAGCTTGCCAAGGAGTCGCTCGGGCGCAACCGCATCATCGCCGATGCGCTCGAGGTGCCGCGGCGTGCCCCCGACATCGTACTGGGCTCCTGGTGCGGCAAGCGCTTCAGACCCGAGACGGTTGCGGCGCGGCCCGGCTGGGCCGACATCCCGGCGGTACGCGAGGGCTACGTGCGCGAGATCAAGTCCGCGCTCATCCTGCAGCCCGGGCCCGCTGCGCTGACCGACGGCGTGGCGGCGATCGCGAGCGTCATCGAGGAGTGGGCGCAGGCTCACTAGCGGATGCCGCGCCGCGCGCGGATGAATTCCCACGCCTCGATGATCTGCTGCGTGCGCTGTTTGGCGTGCGCCATCATCGACTCGGGCAGCCCGTTGGCCTTGAGCTTGTCGGGATGGTGGCGGTGCAGCTGGCGGCGGTAGGCCTTGGCGACCTCCTCATCGCTCGCAGCCGCGCTGGTCTCGAGCACGCGGTAGGCCTCCTCGAGAGTGCGGCCCTGCGCGCTGGCGCCGCGCGCGGCGTCGGCGCCAAAGGCGGCCCGCTGAATGCGCAGCACGGTCTCGATGTGCGCAAATTCGAGGCCCGACACTTGCAGCGCGGCGGCGATGCGCTGCATGAGCGGGCGCACCGGGCCTTCGAGGTTGTTGCCGGCGAGCGCGGCGCGCACCTGGATCTCGAGGAACACCCGCGTCAGGTCGCGCCGTCCGCGGCAGGCGCTGGCCAGGGCGGCAAGTTCCTGCTCCAGGTCGAATCCTGCGCGCTTGCCGTCGCTGAAGCAGGCGATCGCCTCGTGCACCTGCGCGGCATTCAGGCGCAGCTCGTTCATCACCGCGCGCGCGGCTGCGATCTCAAGCTCGGACACCCGCCCGTCGGCCTTGGCGAGATATCCCATGACGCGGAAGGTGGCGCGGAAGAAGCGCTCACCGATCGCCGCCAGGTCCTGTGCCGAGGTGAGCGCGGGCGCCTCGTCCTCGGCATCGAACTGGTGGCCGAGCACGACCCCCAAGAGCGCGCCGATCGGGCCGAGCACCAGCCCGCCCAACAGGGCGCCCGAGAGCTTGCCTATCCACTTCATGGCCATGATAGGTGTCAGGTTATAGTACGCGCCGCATGCCGGCACCCGCCCTCTACCGCAGCGAGCTGCGGGACCTCACCCGCATCCACGAGGGCAAGGTCCGCGACGTGTACGCGATCGACGCCGAGACCCTGCTCATCGTCACCAGCGACCGGCTGTCGGCCTTCGACGTGGTGCTGCCCGATCCCATTCCGGACAAGGGCCGCGTGCTCAACGGCATTTCCAACTTCTGGTTCGCGCGCACCCGGCAGCTGGTGCCCAATCACCTCACCGGGCGCGAGCTGAGCAGTGTCATCAAGCACCCGCAGGAGCTGGCGCTGCTGGAGGGACGCGCCGTGATCGTGCGGCGGCTGAAGGCGTTGCCCATCGAGGCGGTGGTGCGCGGCTACCTGATCGGCTCGGGCTGGAAGGACTACCAGGCGCACGGTGAGCTGTGCGGCATCGCCCTGCCGCCGGGACTTGAGCTCGCGGCACGGCTGCCGCAGCCGCTGTTCACGCCGGCCTACAAGGCGCAGGCGGGCCAGCACGACGAGAATATTGCCTTCGCCCGGGTGGCCGCTCTGGTCGGTGCCGAGATTGCCGCCGCGGTGCGCGATACGGCGCTTGCGCTCTACCGCTTTGCCGCCGAGCACGCGCTGAAGCGCGGTATCATCATTGCCGACACCAAGTTCGAGTTCGGCCTCGATGCGGATGGCACCCTCACCCTGATCGATGAGGTGCTGACGCCGGACTCCTCGCGCTTCTGGCCCACCGACACCTACCGCGTGGGCACCAGCCCGCCGAGCTTCGACAAGCAGTTCGTGCGCGACTACCTCGAGACCCTCGACTGGAACAAGCGCGCGCCAGGCCCGCATCTGCCGCCGCAGGTCATCGCACGCACCAGCGACAAGTACCGCGAAGCGCTGGCACGGCTGACGGCCTAGAGGGCGGCAAGCCGGTCGCGATCGGTTAGACTGCAAAAATGACAGCGGCGTGGATAGCTCCATCGATTCTGTCCGCGGACTTCGCACGCCTGGGCGAGGAGGTCGATGCGGTGCTGGAAGCCGGCGCTGACCTCATCCACTTCGACGTGATGGACAACCATTACGTGCCCAACCTCACCATCGGACCCATGGTGTGCGAGGCGCTGCGCAAACACGGGGTCAGCGCGCCGATCGACGTGCACCTGATGGTCCGTCCGGTCGATCGCATCGTGCCGGACTTCGCCGCGGCCGGGGCCAGCTATATCAGTTTCCATCCGGAAGCCTCCGAGCACGTCGATCGCACCATCGCGCTCATCCGCGAGCACGGCTGTCACCCGGGCCTGGTGTTCAACCCGGCAACCCCGCTCAACTACCTCGACTACACGCTCGAGCTGATCGACCTGGTGCTCATCATGTCGGTGAATCCGGGCTTTGGCGGACAGGCATTCATCCCCATAAGCTTGCGCAAGCTCGCCGACGCGCGCGCACGGATCGACTCGCTCGGTCGTGCGGTGCGCCTGGAAGTCGATGGCGGCATCAAGGTAGAGAACATCCGGGCGGCCGCCCAGGCCGGCGCGGATACCTTCGTGGCAGGATCGGCGATTTTCGGCAGCAGCGACTACGGGGCGACGATCCGCGAGATGCGCCAGCAGATCGCGATACCGAGCTCGCGTGTGAGTCCCGCGCGCGGCCGCGCCTGAAGGGGCGCTAGGGCTGATCGGATGAGGCCGCGGCGGGCTGCCGCGCTCTACTGCTCGTCCTCCTCATCCTCCTCGTCCTCATCCTCCTCGTCATCGTCGCTGACATCCACCGGGGCGGCGGCGGCCCGGCCGAGCGCGCCCGGCGCAGGCTTGGCCGGCACGATAACCGGGCGGGTCTTCATCTTCGGTCGCGCGTTGAATACGACGATGGTCTTGCCGGTGGCTCGCAGCAGCCCCTGCTCCTCGAGCACCTTGAGCACCCGACCGGCCATCTCGCGTGAGCAGCCGACCAGGCGCGACAGTTCCTGGCGGCTCACCTTGATCTGCATGCCCTCGGGGTGGGTCATGGCGTCGGGTTCCCCGCACAGGTCCATGATGGCGTGTGCCACGCGCCCGGTGACGTCCACGAAAGCAAGATCGCCGAGCTTGCGGTTGGTGCGATCCAGTCGCGTCGCCAGCTGGGTCGCCAGCTCGAACACCAGTCCCGGGCTCTCCGCGGCAATCTGCCGGAAGCGCGGATAGGTCATCTCGGCGAGTTCGCACTGGTTGCGGGTCCGCACCCAGGCGCTGCGCGTGGGCTGCTCGTAGAACAGGCCCATCTCGCCGAAGAACTGCCCGCGGTTGAGGTAGGCCAGCACCATCTCGTTGCCTTCCTCGTCCTCGATCATCACTTCCACCGAGCCGCTGATGATGTAGTAGAGGACATCGGGCAGGTCACCGGCGTGGATGACGACGGTCTTGGAGGGCACCGCCCGGATGCGGCAGTAGCTGAGGAAGCGGTTGATCGCGGGAATCTCGCTCAGCGGCTTGATGTTTTCTTCCATACCGGCACCCCAGGGATCTTAACTAACCATAGCAAGGAATCATCAGACCCAGTACGCCGCGCCGGTCATCACACGCGCGGTGAGTCGCATCAGGGCACGCACGGGAACCGGCAAGGTGGCGCCGCCGGCGGCCGCGGCCGCCGCTCCGTGCGCAACCTCCTCGGCTCTCATGGCTTCAAGTATGGCACGGCTGCGGGTATCGCTTGCCGGGAGTCTGCCGAGGTGCTGATCCAGGTGCCCCTCGACCTGACGCTCGGTCTCGGCCACGAACCCCAGGCTGGCGCGATCTCCCATCAGGGCAGCGGCCGTGCCGATCGCGAAGGAGCCGAGGTACCAGAGCGGATTGAGCAGGCTTGGCCGTGCGGCGAGTTCCTTCAGGCGCATCTCGCACCAGGCCAGATGGTCGGACTCGGAACGCGCCGCCGCCAGCAGCATCTCGCGGGTCGCCGCAGAGCGCGCAACGAGGGCCTGGCCGTGATAGAGCGCCTGCGCGGCAAGTTCGCCCGAATGGTTGATGCGCATGAGCGCTGCGCTCTCGCGCCGCTCGCTCTCCGGCAGCGGCTCACTCATCGGGGCCGGCGCGGGACGGCTGGCACGCGCGGGCGCGAATACGGACCGCAGGGCGCGATCGACGGCGGCAATGGCAGTGTCTGAATAGATGCCGGACTCCATAGACAGACCACGCTTTCAGACCACTATTATAGGGGGCATTTAGGGACACGGACCCGCCGCATTGCTGCAGCGGGCCCTTAGGATGGCCGCAAGGGGGGCGCCTTTGCATTGGCGGACCTGCTTGAGTACACTTTCCCGCCTTTTTTTAGCCCCGGCCGTCAGGCTGTCGCGAGTGACTATGAAAACCGTATTTGCCAATCCCGGCACCGTGCGCGGTGACTGGTTCCTGGTCGACGCGAGCGACAAGACGCTCGGGCGGCTGGCCTCGCAGATTGCCCATCGCCTCAAGGGCAAGCACAAGGCTGACTACAGCCCGCACGTGGACATGGGCGACCACATCGTCGTCGTCAACGCGCAGAAGATCCGCGTCACCGGGCGCAAGCTCACCGACAAGATCTATTACCACCACACCGGCTACATCGGCGGCATCAAGTCGATCGCGCTCGAGAAGCTGCTGGCCGAGCACCCGGAGCGGGTGATCGAGTTCGCCGTGAAGGGCATGCTGCCGAAGAACCCGCTCGGACGGCGCATGTTCAGGAAGCTGCACGTGTTCGCCGGCGGCACGCACCCGCACCGTGCGCAGCAGCCCAAGCCGCTCGACATTCAATAGGACCGCATACATGGCAGCAGCTCAGCAGAGTCACTACGGCACCGGGCGGCGCAAGACCGCCACGGCGCGTGTCTACCTTCGGGCCGGCAACGGGCGCATCACGGTGAACGACCGCACGCTCGATGAGTTCTTCGGCCGCGAGACCGGACGCATGATCGTGCGCCAGCCGCTCGAGGCGGTGAAGCTCATCAGCAAGTTCGATATCGCCGTGCGGGTCGACGGCGGTGGCATCACCGGCCAGGCCGGCGCGATCCGCCACGGCATCACGCGCGCCCTTATCAAGTATGACGAGTCGCTGCGCAAGCCCTTGCGCGATGCCGGATTCGTCACGCGCGACGCACGCGAAGTCGAGCGAAAGAAAGTCGGACGCCGCAAGGCGCGGCGCGGACCGCAGTACTCGAAGCGCTAGCGCGCAAAGCTCAGCTATCCCGCCTTTTTGGGGGATCGTCTAGTGGTAGGACAACGGACTCTGACTCCGTTTACCTAGGTTCGAATCCTAGTCCCCCAGCCAACGAAAGGGGCCCGCTCAAAAGGCGGGCCCTTTTTTGTTGCGCGTGCAAACGCGGGCGAGGCGGCATCGAGCGCAGACGGCCGCAGGGCAAAGTCCTGCTTGCCGATCATTTCTCGAGATTGGCCGTCACGAAGTCCCAGTTCACCAGCGACCAGAAGCTCTTCATGTAGGCGGGGCGCTCGTTGCGGTGATCGATGTAGTAGGCGTGTTCCCACATGTCGCAGGTGAGCAGCGCCGTGTGGCCGTCACGCTCGGGCGTATTGGCGTTGGCGCTGGTGATGATCTTCACCGCGCCCGCGCCATCCCTGACCAGCCAGGCCCAGCCGGAGCCGAACACCTCCACGGCCGCCTTGTCGAATTGCTTCTGGAACGATTCCAGGCCGCCGAAGCTCTCGAGCGCCTGGCTGAGTGCCTTGCCCGGGCTCTTGCGCTGCGGTGACAGGCAGTTCCAGAAGAAATCGTGATTCCACACCTGCGCGGCGTTGTTGAACAGCGTCCCGGTGGCGTGCGTCACCAGCTCCTCGAGCGAGGAGTCCTCGAACTCGGTGCCCTGGATCAGCTCGTTCACCTTCTCGACGTAGGTCTTGTGATGCTTGCCGTAGTGATAATCCAGAGTCTCGCGCGACATGTACGGCTCGAGTGCGTCGCGCGCATAGGGAAGCTCGGGAAGAACGATCGCCGATTGCAGGGTCGCCATGACTCAAAACCTCCGTGGCATTGTGCGGCCGCGCCGCAGGCGCCATCCGTTCTCGTGGACAGCTTACCTGTGATCGGACCGCAGGTCGCCGGCGAAGTGCCGCAACGCTGCGCGAGGGCACCTGAGCGTAGCCGCGGCGCCAAGCTGCCGCCGGGTCGGCCGCGGACCCGGCGGCAGCTTAGCCGCCCTCAGCGCCCGAGCATGGCTGTGACGGGGGCCTCGCCGTTGTGCTGGTGATACACGCTGTCGAGCAGTGCGCTGTCGACAGTGCTGACCGCGTTGCTGACCGCGCCGTGATAGCAGATCTTCCAGTCACGCTGGTCATCGAGCGCGCGACCCTCGTCTCCGCACACCAGCCGGGCTGCGCCCTGGATGCGCCGATAGAGGGTGGTGGCGCCTGCGATCGTGGACATGTTCAGGTCGGCGTAGCGGACGGTGAGCCCGCGCGCGGTTTCGCTGCGATCGGCGGCCGAGGCTGCGGCGCTGGCCAGCAGGCAGGCCGCTGAGGCCAATGCCAGGCCCATGAGCGTTGAGCGATGAATCAGGTTGAGGCTCTTCATGGCGAATCTCCAAGGTCGGTTTTCACTACACACCAACTTGGATGCGCCGGGCGCGGGAAAGGATTAAATCGCCCCGGCGAACGCCCGAGCTGCCGATCTAGACGATCTGCAGGCCCTGCGCTGTGCCGATCAGCAGCTCATCCGCCGGCCGGGCCGCGAACAGGCCCACCGTGACGATGCCGGTGATCTGATTGAGCTCGCGCTCGAGGGCCAAGGGCTCATCGATGCTGAGTCCGTGGATATCGAGGATGTGGTTGCCGTTGTCGGTGACGCAGCCCTCGCGCCATACCGGCCGCCCGCCCAGGGCGGCGAGCTCTCGAGCAACCAGCGTGCGGGCCATGGGGATGACTTCGATGGGCAACGGGAAGCGGCCCAGGGTAGCGACCATCTTGCTGTCGTCGATGATGCACAGGAAGCGCTGCGCTGCGGCGGCGACGATCTTCTCGCGCGTGAGCGCAGCTCCGCCCCCCTTGATGAGGTGGCGCTGACGCGTGGCCTCGTCTGCGCCGTCGATATAAAGGTCCAGATCGGAAAGTTCGTTCAGGTCGAGCACCGTGATGCCCGCCGCACGCAATCGCCTGGCACTGGCTTCGGAGCTGGCAACGGCGTGTTTTACGCGTCCGCGGTTGGCCGCGAGGGCATCGATGAAGAAGTTCACGGTGGAGCCGGTGCCCACGCCTATGGTGGCGCCGGCGGCGACCCGCTCCAGCGCGGCAAGCGCCGCGCACCGCTTCTTCGCATCCGCCTCCACCGCTGTTGCCGCCCCTAGCTTGCGCGAGTGAGTCCCAGAAACGACTGTGCCCGCGTCAGCAGCGGGCACAGTCCTCGAATTTCGACTCAGCGGCCGCTTGCGCAGCCGCCGAGTTAAGACCCTATTTCTTCTTCGCAGCTTTCTTCTTGGCCTTCTTCTTTGCCTTCGCCATGTTGGCTCTCCAATTGACGGGTTAGTCCGGGGTCCGAGTATATACACGCGAATCGAAATTACAAGCGAGCGCGATGCGAAGTGTGCTAGGCGAGGTGCGCATCACGAGTCGCGCGCACTGACGTTCGAGTGAGCTGAAGCGCCTCACTCGAGCGAGAGAATGAACTTCCAGTGCCGCTCCTCTACCGGTGAAACCGAAAGCCGATTGCCCGGGCGCAGCAGCGCGAGGCCCTTGAGCTGCTTGCCCGCATGCCCGCGCAATTCCTCGAGAGTGATGGTGCGCGCGAGGCGGCGCTTCAATTGCACATCCACCATGAACCAGCGCGGACTCTTCGCATCGCTGCCCGCATCGTAGTGGTGGTGCTTGCGATCGAAGGCGGTGGGGTCGGGGTAGCCTTCCTTCACGATCTGCATGATGGCGACGATGCCCGGCACCTCGGTGCTGGAATAGTAGAGGAACGCCTGATCGCCCCGCTTCATCTGGTCCCGCAGCAGATTGCGCGCCTGGTAGTTGCGAACCCCGTCCCACGCGGTAGTGCGGCGCGGCGCGGCGGCAAGATCCTCGACGCTGAAGCTCGAAGGCTCGCTCTTCATCAGCCAGTAACGCATGGGATGAACCCCTCCTCGGTCACCACCGCATCCATCGGCACGTCGTGCGAGGCGGCGCTGATGCTCTTGAGTTCCTGGAACGAATAGGCCAGTCCCACCAGGCGCGGTGCATGCCAGGCGCGGCGCCAGCGCCGGAAGGCGAAGGCGCGATCGTAGAATCCGCCGCCAGTGCCCAGGCGCAGCCCGGACCGATCAAACCCCACCAGCGGCACGAACACCACATCGAGCCAGCGCGCCCCAAGCGTCACGCTGCCGGTGGGCTCATCGATACCCAAGCGGTTGCGCCGCGAGGCGCCGCGCATCTCCACGAAGCGCATGGCGCGCGAGGCGGATCTGCGATCGATGCGGGGCAGGTAGATGCGGCAGCCACGGCTTTGCGCCAGCCGGATGAGAGGCGCCGCATCGAGCTCCCAGGGAAGTGCTGCGTAGACTGCGATGCGCCAATGCGCGTTCAGGTGCAGGGCACGGTCGACGTTACGCGCAACGGCGCGGGCGGCATCCGCCCGTTCGCCGGCGGACAGCCGGCGACGCTTGGCATTGAGCTGCGCCCGCAGGGCTGTGCGGGCGGCACTCAAGGACATGGAATCAAGTAGCGCCACCCGCCTGTGCCGGTGCGAACCGTTGCTCTCGAACCTGAGCAACAAGTGGGACAAGCTGCGGCAGGTAAGGCTTCCCGCTCGAAGGCGGACTTGCACAGCGCTGCGCACAAGCCGTAAGTCCCGAGGGTGTTTCAATTAGGGTCCGAGGTAACCCGGTCCGCTTGTCGAACACCGCAGGCGACGCCTCGGACACTCTACACCAATTGGAGTGCGCTTAGAGCAGGCAGCGCGTCACAGCTCGAGCTGCTGGCCCTTTTCGAGCGCTCCTTCGACGCGCTCGCGCAGCACGCGCACCCGGTGGCCGATGCCACTGTCGAGCTTTGACTCGCGATCCTTGCCCTTCAGGTACTCGTGCGCGAGGTTCAGAGCGGCCATGACCGCGATGCGATCCAGGCCCACGACCTTGCCGCTGTCCTTGATCTCGCGCATGCGCACGTTGAGGAACTCGGCGGCATCGAGCAGCGCGGAGCGCTCGTCGTACGCGCAGGCCACGACATATTCCTTGTCCATGATGCGTACGCTCACCCGCGCCTGGTCGGGCTGACTCACGCCCCATGCTCCAGGGTCTTGAGCCGTCCGATCATTGCCTCGACGCGCGTGCGCACCTGCTCGTTCTTGTGCATGAGTGCCGCACGCTCGCCGGCGAGGGACTCGTGACGCACCCGCAGCGCGCGGTTCTCATCCTTGAGGTGTTCCAAAACGGCGACCAGCTCCTCGATCCGTTTTGCCAGCCGCGCTACCTCATGATCCAGTTGTGTTCTTGTCGTGTCGCTCATGATTTGACTATAGAGCCGCCGCGTTTGTACGGTCAATTATATAATCAGCCGAGCGTCATGATTCACCCCGATTACCGCCAGGTCCAGTCCCTGCTCACGCAGGAGCGCTCGCTTGCCGATGCCGCCGAGGCGCACGGCACGCTCACCGGATGTCTGTGCGCGGCGGCGGGCTATCGGTGCGAGGACTGGCTGCGGGAGATCCTGCCGGAGGGGCGCGCGGCACCGGCCGCGGCGGCTGCCCTGCAGGAACTGTACGCGGCGACCGCGGCAGCGCTGCTGCAGCCGGACATGGAGTTCGATCTGCTGCTGCCGGCGGACGATGAGCTGTTGAATGAGCGCACCGAGGCGCTGGCGCAGTGGTGTCAGGGATTTCTCTACGGCCTCGGCGCCGGGGCCATCCCGGATGCGAGCGAGCTGCCCGGAGAGGTGGGTGAGATCGTGCGCGACTTGCTCGAGATCTCCCATGCCGGGGCGGGTCCGGAGCAGGACGAGGAGGCCAACGAGAGCGCCTACGCCGAGCTGGTCGAATTCGTGCGGGTCGGGGTGCAGCTTTTGTTCGAAGAGCTGGCCAGCACGCGCGCGGTCGGCCTGGCGGCGCCCGCGCCGCTGCACTGACGGTGCCGCGCCGCATGGCCAGAGACGAGTTCGCGCGCCGCCGTCGCCAGCTGATGCGCCTGATGGGGCGCGATTCGATTGCGGTGCTGCCGGCCGCTCCGGTCCGGAACCGCAACGGCGACGTCGAGTACGCCTATCGCCAGGACAGCGACTTTCACTATCTGACCGGTTTTAACGAGCCGGAAGCCGTGGCGGTGCTGCTGCCGGGGCGTGCGCAGGCCGAGTACATCCTGTTCGTGCGCGAGCGCGATGCGACGCGCGAGACCTGGGACGGCCGCCGGGCGGGTCCGGCGGGCGCGGCGCGCGACTTTGGCGCACACGACGCCTTTCCCATCGCCGACATCGACGAAATCCTGCCCGGCCTGATGGAGAAGCGCACGCGGGTCTTCTACGCCATGGGGGCGTATGCGGACTTCGACCAGCGCGTGGTGGGATGGGTCAACGGCCTGCGCACCCAGGCGCGCAACGGCGGCAATCCGCCCCAGGAGTTCGTGGCCCTCGATCACGTGCTGCACGACATGCGGCTCTACAAGTCGCGCCAGGAACTGGAGCTGCTGCGCACCTCGGCCCGCATCGCCGCGCAGGCCCACCAGCGCGCCATGCGCTTCTGCCGGCCCGGCGCGACCGAATACCAGGTGATGGCGGAGCTGCTGCACGAGTTTCGCCGCAACAACGCCGATACCGCCTACCAGCCGATCGTCGGCGCGGGTGCCAACAGCTGCATCCTGCACTATCGCGACAACGATCAGCCGCTCGCGAGCGGGGATCTGCTGCTGGTGGATGCGGGCTGTGAGTTCCAGTGCTACGCATCCGATATCACGCGCACCTACCCGGTGAACGGCCGCTTCACCAGCGCGCAGCGCGCCGTGTACGAGGTGGTGCTCGAGGCGAACCGCGCGGCGATCGCGGCGGTGCGGCCCGGCAACCACTGGAATGCGCCGCATGAGGCAGCGGTGCGCGTCATCACCCAGGGGTTGGTGAGGCTCGGCCTGCTCAAGGGCCGCGTGCCCTCCCTCATCAAGAGCGGCGCCTACCGGCGCTACTTCATGCATCGCACCGGCCATTGGCTCGGCCTCGACGTGCACGATGTCGGCGACTACAAGGTCGGCGATCAGTGGCGGGTGCTCGAGCCGGGGATGGTGATGACCATCGAGCCGGGGATCTACCTGCCGGCCGGCGCCCGCGGCGTGCCCAGGCGCTTTGGTAACATCGGCATCCGCATCGAGGACGACGTGGTGGTGACCAAGCGCGGCGCGGAAGTGCTCACTGCACGCGCGCCGAAGGATCCTGAGCAGATCGAAGCGCTGATGGCGCGTGGCTGAGTTGCATGGTGCGTGAAGCGGCTGCCGGTGAGCACGAGTTCGACGTCGTCATCGTCGGCGGGGGTATGGTGGGGGCGAGTCTTGCGGCAGGAATGATCGGGTCGGGCCGGCGCCTCATGTTGGTGGAGAGCACGCCGTTCGGTCACAACTTGCAGCCGAGCTTTGACGAACGCACCACTGCGCTCGGCAATGCCAGCCGGCGCATCTTCGAGGGCCTGGGCGTGTGGCCGGCGCTCGCGGCCGAGGCCGCCGCGATCCGCGGCATCCACGTCTCGGAGGCCGGCCGCTTCGGGTTCTCGCGCCTGACCGCCACCGAGCAGGGGATTGAGGCCTTCGGCTACGTCATCGCCAACCGCCGCATCGGCGCGGCCCTGTGGGAGAGACTCGCCACCGCCGAGGGCCTGATCCTGCGCGTCCCGGCGCGCGTGACGGCCATCGAGATGGGCGCGGATGCGGTACGCCTGCAGGTGGCCGGCGCGGGCGGGGCGCCTGAGCGGGTGAAGGCGCAGCTGGTGGTGGCGGCGGATGGGGCGCATTCGCAGATCCGCGCCGCCGCCGGCATCGGCGCCGCCATCGAGGACTACGGGCAGCTCGCGCTGGTGGCAAATGTCGCCACCGACCGCGCGCACGAGGGCTGGGCCTTCGAGCGCTTCACGCCCTCAGGACCCCTGGCGCTGTTGCCGCTGTACGACGGCACGCGCGCGCTGGTGTGGGCCTGTCGCCCCGAGCGCGCGCGCCAGCTGCTGGCGCTGGCAGAGTCCGCCTACCTTGGCGAGCTGCAGGCGCAGTTCGGCTGGCGCGCGGGGCGCTTCCTCAAGGTGGCGCGCCGCGGCTGCTACGAACTGAAGCTCACGCGCGCCCGCGCAACCGTCGGGGTCCGCACCGTGCTGATCGGCAACGCCGCTCAGGCCCTGCACCCGGTGGCCGGCCAGGGGTTCAACCTCGGGCTGCGTGATGCGGCGATGCTCGCCGAGCTGATCGCGAACGCGCCAGGCGATGCCGGCGCGCCAGAGCTGCTGCAGCGCTTCGCCGCCTGGCGTGAGCGCGATCGACGCGGAGTCGTGCGCTTCACCGATGGCCTGGTGAAGCTGTTCGGCGACTCGCGTCCGGGTGTTGCGCTGCTGCGCAACCTCGGTCTGCTCATATTCGATCTCACGCCCCCGGCCAAGAGTGCGCTGGCGCGCGTCAGTGCCGGCTTCGGCGGTCCGGCTGCGCGCCTGGCGCGCGGGCTGCCGGCGCGCCATGTTTGATGTCGTCATCGTCGGCGGCGGACCGGCCGGGGCCTGCGCGGGCGCGCTGCTGGCGCGCGG
>Ga0209624_10000653_pt1 | contig 30422 bp, 29 predicted proteins | sample JacPinW_OM2H0_O1_FD_188565 | JGI IMG/M metagenome (GOLD analysis project Ga0209624, IMG submission 188565) | Forest soil microbial communities from Algoma, Ontario, Canada - Jack Pine, Ontario site 1_JW_OM2H0_O1 (SPAdes) (version 2) | ecosystem: Environmental > Terrestrial > Soil > Boreal...
CCGGCAGCGTGGATGGCCGGCACAAGGCCGGCCATGACGAGGTAGGGCGGAATTCCGAAGCCAACATCTAACGCTATTAAAGCGAATTGAGCGGCTGACCTGAACCGTGGACACTCTGATCAGAACACGACCTTCCAATCCCGTTTCATGCTGACGACAGTAATGCCGTAATCCCCGGCCTTATCGAGCGCCTCGGATAGCGGGCTCAATCTGAACTCGCGGTCGTAGGCCGCCTCCCGCTCCGCGTCGTCATGGCGAAGAAGCAGTGCAAGGCGGGGTCCCGAGCCAGACTTCGCGTAACGCATCATCGGAAGATCGCCGTCGGAATTGCCGAACGCCAGCAGGGGCCTCCGGCCGATATGCAGGCCGATGCTTAAGGGCTTCGTTTCCCGATCGTTGAAAATGTTGAGTTCGGAGAGCTTCGAAAGCGAAACCCGATCGCCGCCCGCATCGAAGCGCAGTTGCTGGAGCCGATCACTTGCTCTCGTGGGATGCCGTAAGCTTCGTCCACGAACGCGCGCATGAAGTCGGCGCCGCCTGCCGAGACGATAAAGCTCTTGAAGCCGTTCTCCCGTAAGTATGCGAGCAACTCGAGCTGCGGCCGGTAGACGCATTCTTTGAACAGCCCGCCGAACTTTTGGATGCTTGGCGGTCGCGAGCCATCCGCGCGCAATCTCGATGAACTCCTCATCTGTGATCCCAGCGTGGGTCGCGAACGCCAGTTCGTAAAGCGCCTGCAAGCCGAGCCCGAAGAGCGTATTGTAATCGTGTTCGAGGACCGCCTTGAAGGGTTGACGCTCGCCCAACGCCGGGTCCTTGGCCGCCAGTTCCTTGACGCGGCCAAAGGCGAAATAGAACTGAATCTGAAGCGGCTGCTCGCAGCAGAGCGTCCCGTCGTTGTCGAAGACCGCTATGCGCTCGGCTAGCGGCGCGAACTCGGCGGCCTCCCGGCTTTGTCACACGCGCGACGAAGTCCAGGATCGCGGATTTCACCGCTCCGTCGTTCCAGGAGGCAAGCGGCTGGGGATCGACCATGCAAAAGACCCGACCAGTGGCCGTTAGGGGCTCGAAATGGCTCCAAGTGCCCGATAATGTTAACAGGGCCAACGCTTGGGAGGGAAGGACGCATGCGTGAACGTCTGGAAGTCATTTCCGCCATTGGGCTCGGGTTGGGGCTGGCGATGGCGCTCGTTCCGGGCGCTGCCGCGCAACAGAACCCAGTGACGGCGATCGACATCGCGCTCGAACCCGACGCGACGATGATCGAGCACGCGAAGGCCGCCAACGCGCGTCTGCTCAAGTCTTTTCCGAAGGGGTTCTCGCTCGACGAGACGCACCACCCACATGTCTCACTGTTGCAGCAGTTTGTCCGGACGGATGACCTCGACAAGATATATGCGGCGGCGCAGGCCGTCTTTGACAAAGAGAAGCCCAAGTCGTGGACGCTCAAGGCGTTCAAATATTACTATATCCCCTCTCCGCCGATCGGCCTGGCAGGGATCGTCGTCGAACCAACTGAAGACCTGTATCGGCTGCAAGACGAACTCATCAAAGCTGTCGAGCCCTATACGGTGAAGACCGGGACCCCGGCAGCTTGCTACAGCGACGACGGCGGACGCGACATCCAGCCATTTCTCATCGGCTACGTCGAGAATTTCGTGCGAGACGCAGCGGGCAAGCGTTTCAATCCGCATGTCACGGTCGGCGTTGGCACGGAAAAATACCTGAACGAAATGCTGGCGGAGCCTTTCCCGTCGTTCACGTTCTCGCCAGCGGGCGCTTCGGTCTATCAGCTCGGCTCCTTCGGCACGGCCCGGAAGGAGCTCAAGGCGCTGACGCTTTGAGGCGGAGAGGCCAAAATCACATCGGACCTTCAAGCCCAAAGGCTGCGGCTCACAAGGTCTCGGTGACCTTCTTGAGATGCGGGGGCTGGTCGGGGTCGCGGCCACGTCGCCGCGCGACCTCCTCTGCGACGCGGTAGAAGGCGTGCAGCGCTACGATCGGGGTCAACAGTGGGTGGCCGCCGTCAAGCGCGACGACGGTCGGCCAACGTTCGTGCGCTTTAATGTCGACGAGCAGCGGCGCCGCGCCGAATTCAGCGAGGCGGTCGAGCGTGTCAAAGAATCCCGGACGTGCAGCGTCCGCCGGCGCGAAGGCGAGGACAGGAAATCCCGGCCCAATGATCCCCGCCGGCCCATGCAGCACTTCGGCGGACGAGAAGGCTTCGGCGTGGATTGCCGAGGTTTCCTTGAGCTTGAGCGCAGCCTCCGCGGCGACGGCGTGCGTCGCGCCGCGCCCGACGACGAACAGGGACGAAGCTTGGGCCAGCGTCTCGATCGCTTCCGTCGCAGGCGGCGCGGCGGACGAAGAGTCGAGAACCGAAGGCAGCTTCGTAAGCGCGGCCAGAAGTTCAGCGTCGCCACTCCAATGCGCGACAAGAGAGGCGCCGGCGGTGAGCGCGGCGATCATCGACTTGGTCGCCGCCACCGAGCGCTCAGGCCCAGCGCACAACGGCAAGAGCGCGTCCGCTTCGAGCGCAAGCGGAGATCCCTCATCGTTGACGAAGGCGATGGTCATCGCGCGCTGATCCTTCGCCGTGCGCTGCATGGCGACGATATCGGGGCTCTGGCCTGACTGCGAGATGGCGATTGCGACTGCGCCCTCGAGCTTGAGCGGCGCGTGGTAGAGCGAGGCGATCGAGGGCCCGAGCGAAGCGCAAGCAAGCGCGAGCTTGAGCTCGATCAGGTGCTTGAGAGAGAGCGCCGCATGATCGGAGCTGCCGCGGGCGACGGTAGCGACAAAGGACGGCTTGCGCGCCCGCAAATCCGCCGCCAACTCGGCGGTGAAGGCTGCATTGGCAGCCAGTTGGCGCCGCACGACCGCGCCGGCCTCCGCGATCTCCGCGGCCATGAAGGTCTCGCTCACCGCGTCGCTCCTTCCGTCCGCTGACGCGAACTCGGAGACAGAGTCAATTCGGCGACGAAATCAAACGTGTCGGCGCGATAGACGGAGCGAGTGAACTCGACGCACCGCCCGTCGGCGAGATAGGCGATCCGCTGGATGTCGAGCGCAGGAGAGCCTTCCGCTACCTCGAGCAACGTCGCTTCCGCAGAGCCGATGATGATCGCGCGCAGCCGCTGAAGCGCGCGCACCGGACGGAAGCCGGCGTCGTCGAGCGCCGCATACAATGAATCTTCCATCTGCCGGGCGGCGTCCAAAAAATGCAACGGCACTGCCGCCCGATCAATCGCCATCGGCACGCCGTCGGCGAGGCGCAAGCGCGCGAGGCGATAAACGCTCTGGCCCGGACCAATGCCGAGCATCATCACTTCTTCTGGGGCGGGCAGGAAGGCGCCTTGCTCGATCACCCGAGACGACGCCGCGAGGCCGCGCAGCCGCATATCCTCGGTGAAGCTGGTCAACCGCGACAGCGGTTGTTCGACATGCGGCGGATTGCGTCTAACGAACGTTCCGGCGCCATGACGGTGAGCGAGAACGCCCTCGTCGATGAGACCGCCGATTGCGCGCCTCAGCGTGGTGCGCGATACATTGAGCATCTCGGACAGCTCGCGCTCGCCCGGCAGAACGTCACTCTCCACGAAACGGCCGGAAACGATTTCACGCTTCAACGCGGCGCTGACCACCTCGAATCGGGGAACGCGTTCAGCTTTGCTCCCTTTCGGATCCGGCATCCGTCAACGCTCCACACAAGAGGTATACACGCTGCCCGCGTTCCGATACAAGAGGGCTAGAATGGTATGCGTATGGAAATCGGCGACTGGGAAGTCGCAGGCAAAGCCAGCGCGCTCGGTAAGCGGCGTCGTCGGGGTTGGCCGAAGAGAGTCAGGGCCTCGCCGGGTTTTGGCGCGGGCGCGGGCGCGGGACTAAGGTTCAATTCAATCGCAGGCATGAAACCTAGCGGATCAGGAGGAGAGCATGACAAAGACTATCGCTTGGAAGCGCGGCGCGGTCGCGATTGCGGCATTGCTTGCCGGGTTGGCCGTGGCTCAAGCCGGTTCGCTCAAAGTCGAGAGCTGGCGCAATGACGACGCCGACATCTGGAACAGCACGATCATCCCGGCTTTTAATAAGCACTATCCCGACATCAAGATTGAGTTCGCGCCCTCCGCGCCGAAAGAGTACAACGCCGCGCTCAACGCCCGCCTTGCCGGGGGAACTGCGGGCGACATTATCGCGTGCAGGCCCTTCGACGCCTCGCTCGATCTCTATAACAAGCACCAGATCGACGGCGTCAACGACCTCAATGGCATGGCCAATTTTTCCGATGTCGCGAAGTCGGCCTGGACCACCGACGACGGCAAGACGACGTTCTGCGTGCCGATGGCGTCGGTCATCCACGGCTTCATCTATAACAAAGACGCCTTCGCCAAAGTTGGCGCGACCGAGCCGAAGACGCTGGAGGAATTCCATGCGGTCCTCGACAAGCTCAAGAAGGACGGGACTTATACGCCGATCGTCATGGGCACGGCCGACCAATGGGAGGCCGCGACGATGGGCTTCCAGAATATCGGGCCCAATTATTGGGACGGCGAAAAGGGTCGTCTGGCGCTGATCGCGGGCAAGGAGAAGTTCACCGATCCGGAATATGTTGCGGTGTTCAAGGAGCTCGCGAGCTGGGCGCCTTACATGGGCAATGGCTACCAGGCGCAGACCTATCCCGACAGCCAGAACCTGTTCTCGCTCGGCAAGGGCGCGATCTATCCGGCCGGCTCATGGGACATCTCGACCTTCCGTTCGCAAGCCAAGTTCCCGATGGGCGCGTTCCGACCGCCGCTGCCGGCCGGCGAAAAGGATTGCTACATTTCCGATCATACCGACATCGCCATGGGCGTGAACTCGGCCTCCAAGAACAAGGAGGACGCGAAGAAATTCCTTGAATGGCTGGCGACGCCGGAATTCGCAGCGCTCTACGCCAACGCCTTGCCGGGTTTCTTCCCGCTCAGCAAAGACGCGGTAAAGATCGACGACGATCTGGCCGCGACGATGGTCGGCTGGCGCAAGGACTGCAAGTCAACCATCCGCAATTCGTACCAGATCCTGTCGCGCGGCACGCCGAACCTCGAGAACGAACTTTGGAATGTGTCGGCTCAGGTCATCAACGGAGCGGAGACTCCGGACGCGGCGGCCAAGCAGGTGCAGGACGGGCTGGACAAGTGGTATAAACCCGACATGAAGTAAGAGAGGCTTATTGACTCCTCGGCCCTCATCCTGAGGCGCGTCGCCGAAGGCGGCGCTTCTCGAAGGATGTTCCAGACGCAGCGCTGTTAATGCGCGCTGGAACGCCCTTCGAGGCCGCTTCGCGGCGCCTCAGGATGAGGCCGGGGAACGGCCTCGTAGGATGCGCCCCGGTCGGAGAGCATGATGGCCGAACCGATCTCACAAGTCGTCGCGTCGATGCCCCGCGCGCGATTTGTGGCCCTGATGGCGTTGTTCCTCGGCCCTGCGGTCGCGGTTTACACGCTGTTCTCGATCTACCCGCTGATCGCGACGATGGGCCTGTCGACCTACACGAGCGACAGCGCCGGCGGCTTCCATTTCGCTGGGCTCGCCAATTTTGTGACGCTGCTCACGGACTCGTTTTGGTCGAAGCCGTTCTGGAACGCGGCCAAAAACAACCTCATTTTCTTTTGCGTGCACATGGCTGTCCAGAATCCGATCGGGATTGCGCTTGCCGGCCTCTTGAGCCTACCGGGTCTTAAACTCAAGGGGCTCTATCGCACGATCATCTTCCTGCCGACGATGCTGTCCGTGGTCATCGTCGGCTTTGCCTGGAATCTGATCCTCTCGCCGCTTTGGGGCGTCGCCGAAGGCGCCTTGAAGGCGGTGGGCCTGGGAAGCCTGTTCGCGCCATGGCTCGGCCTGCCTTCGACCGCGCTGGTGACGCTGGCGTTGATCTCAGTCTGGCAATTCGTCGGCATTCCGCTGATGCTGATTTACGCCGCGCTTCTCAACATCCCCGATGAACTCGTCGACGCGGCGCGGGTCGACGGTCTCGGCCATTTTCGCATCTTCCTGCACATCAAGCTGCCGCTGGTGCTCCCGACGATCGGCCTCATCTCGATTCTGACCTTCGTCGGCAACTTTAACGCCTTCGACCTCATCTATTCGGTCAAGGGAGCGCTCGCCGGCCCCAATTTCGCCTCGGACATTCTGGGCACGTTTTTCTATCGCACTTTCTTTGGCAATCAGCTGCAGCTCGGCAATCCGACCATGGGAGCGGCGGTGGCGACCGTCATGTTCTTCATCATCCTCGCGGGCGTCTGTCTCTACCTCTTCCTCGTGCAGCGCCGCTTGCGGCGCTACGCGTTCTAGCGAGGCGCGCGATGGTCAAGCAGCGTTTCCAGATCTTTGGGGTTCACGCCATTCTGATCGCCTATTGCGCGCTCGCCCTCGGGCCAATCCTCTTGGTGGTGATGAACTCGTTCAAGACTCGCAACGCGATTTTTGGCGCGCCGCTCGCGCCCCCTACCGCGACGACCTTCTCGCTCATCGGCTACATGAAGGTGTTCAACGCCTCGCATATCGGAACGTATTTCATGAATTCGCTGATCGTGACGGTCGTCAGCATGGTGCTCGTGCTGCTGTTCGGCGCGATGGCGGCCTGGGCGCTGACCGAATACAAATTTCGCGGCTCGACAGCGCTCGCCCTGTTTCTGTCGATCGGGATCATGGTCCCGATCCGTCTCGGCTCCGTCGCGATTCTCACCATGATGCGTGAGGCCGACCTCAACGACACGCTGACCGCGCTCATTCTCGTCTATATCGCGCAAGGGCTGCCATTATCGATCTTCATCCTGAGCGAGTTCATCCAGCAGATACCGAGGGACCTGCGCGACGCGGCGCGTTGCGACGGGGTGCCTGAGACGCGCATCTTCTTTGAGGTGATCGCCCCGCTGTTGAGGCCTGCGATCGCAACCGTCGCGGTATTCACCATCGTTCCAATCTGGAACGATTTGTGGTTCCCACTCATCCTCACCTCATCGGACTCGACGCACACGATCACGCTCGGCGTGCAACAGTTCCTCGGCCAGTACATCACCGACTGGAATTCGGTCCTCGCGGCGCTGTCGATGGCGATCCTGCCGGTCGTGGCGATCTACGTCGTCTTCTCGCGGCAGCTGATCAGCGGCCTCACCGCCGGCGCAGTCAAATAGGACAGGCGCCATGGCGGATCTACGTATCGACCGTCTCAATAAGAGCTACGGGACGGCGCACGTGCTTAGCGATATCGGCCTTTCCATCGACAACGGCGAATTCGTCGTCCTGGTCGGCCCTTCGGGCTGCGGCAAATCCACGCTTCTGAGGATGATCGCCGGACTCGACGCCCCGACCTCCGGGGACATTCGCATCGGCGGCAAACTCGTCAATGCGCTGGCGCCGGCCGAACGCAAAATCGCGATGGTGTTCCAGTCCTACGCGCTTTATCCGCACATGGACGTGCGCAAGAACATGACCTTCGGCCTCAAGTTCACTGGGGTTAAGCCAGTGGAGCGCGAGCGGCGGGTCGCCGAGGCGGCGCGGATGCTGCGGCTCGAGGCGCTGCTTGGACGCTACCCCCGCGACCTCTCCGGCGGACAGCGGCAGCGGGTGGCGATCGGCCGGGCGATTGTCCGTGAGCCCGACGTCTTCCTATTTGATGAGCCGCTATCCAATCTCGATGCGGCCCTGCGCGTCTCGACCCGGGTCGAGATCGCCCGTCTGCACCGGCTGTTGGGCGCGACGATGGTCTATGTCACCCACGACCAAATCGAAGCGATGACGCTTGCCGACCGCATTGTGGTGATGAACCACGGACGGATCGAGCAGGTCGGCAAGCCGCTCGAACTTTATTATTCGCCCGCGGACTTATTTGTCGCCGGCTTCATCGGCTCGCCAGCGATGAACTTCTTTCCGGCTGAGGTCGAAAGCATCGAGGACGGCAGTGCGCGGATAGCTGGCGACTCGATCGCTCCATTTGTTCTCCCCGCCGGCACGCTCAAGCCCGGCGCAGCCGTCACCATCGGCGTGCGTCCGGAGCACCTGACGCCCGCCGCCGAAGGCGACTTCGCCACTGCCGGGGTCGTGGAACTCGTCGAGCGGCTGGGTGAAGCCTCGTACGCCCATGTACGGCGCGCCGACGACAAAATGACAGTTGCCGAAATCCGTGGCCGGCGGACCCCGCCGCCCGGCGAACGGGTGCAATTGTCCGCGCCTGCCGCGGATATTCACGTGTTCGATGCGGACGGTCGCCGGGTCACAACTGGACCTTGAGCACCTCGGGCGTAGCGCCACGCCGAGCCGACCGAGGACCTCTCTTTCCGAGTTTTTACGGTACTACCGAAGCGTTTCGCATATGCGAAATCGGCTATTTCAACCGAAAGACCGTGGGTCTTGACACCTGCTTCCGTTGCGTTATTGAACTGAGTTCACGGACCAGCATCTGTTAAATTTGACAGTAAGCTTGGTCGCTGAATGCGAAACGTGACCCGTTTCGTGGGTGATGGGTCGAGACGGGTGCGCGACATGTCGACTTGGATTGCCTGTTATGACGGCCGCCAAGCCCGACGCGGAGGCGCGCGGAGGTAGCCTCCGCCTGCCGATGTCGGCCGCGTTGCAAAATCGGGCTGGAAACGGATCGTGGTCAAAAACTGCAACCAAATCGATATATCCCTCGGGGGTCGTTTGCGCGAAAAACGGACCGTCACCGGCTGGTCCCAAGAACAACTGGCCGAGAAACTGCAAATAGATCCCAAGGATGTCTCCGCCTATGAGACAGGCTCAAAACGAATTAGTGCGGATCGGTTGCTTCGCGTTTCCAAGCTTCTAGGCGTCAAGCCAGTGTACTTTTTTGGTTTTGACGACAATGAGCGGCCCGTAAGTCGAAATGGCGCCCTTCTAACTCTGCCGGATCAAGGATTGCGTCTGCATCGGGCGTTCATAGGCGTCAAAAACCCTGCATTGCGCGAGGCCATCGTCTCGCTGGTGATTGAACTGGCGCGAAACGAGACAGCTTTGTAGCGCAGTCGTGCGACCGACCGCGCCGCAAAGAAGCTGAAGGATTCGCGGGCGTATTGGGGAACGCCAGCGAATATCGTTACGCCGCGATAGCGAGTTCTCTCGGCTGGGGGACCAGCGTTTTTGGCTGGGGGGCCAGGACCGAGTGTTCGATTCCGAGCGCGTCGCGGATTGACTGCAGGGGGCCTTCGCCGGTGTCGAAGAGTCCAGCATAGCTCATTGTGTCGCCGATTCGGCGGGGCTTACCGATGATCTGGGGGTTGCAACCCGCCGCTTTGAGGACACGATAAATCCTCGCGTCAAACACAGCGACGATCTGGGTCAAGCCAGCAATAATCGCAACCTCGCCGATGCCGGCAAGCAACTCGCCGAGCGCCAGATTGACGCCGCTCTTGCTGCGTTCAGGCTGCCCATCCGCGGCGATGGCGCAGATGCGCGAGGTCTCCCAAATGGTCCCGCTTTCTATGTACTCGCCCTCGTCGAGCAAGAACGGAAACACGTCGCGCAACATGTTTGGGCCGGTTGTCGGCAGTAAACGCAGTGATCCCCAGTACTCACCAGTATACGGATCTACAGATATCAAGTATAGTGGATTTTCATCGTCGAAAGCATCCCGCTCCCGCCCGTCCTTCACGACTACATCCCAGCCGAGCCTCTCAGAAAACACGCTGGCCCTGTTGCGGAACATTGCATCCATTTCTCCCGGAAACAACGACGACCGCGTCCCCTCGATAACTTTTAACATCGCCAAATCTCCCTTTTTGCGAGACGGCCATGTTAACCACATCCGACAGGGTTGCAATTCCTCTAGACTGTCGAGTTGACAAGCCCCGGAATCACCGCAGGGCCTTCTGTGGGATTACGCCGGTCGCAATCGCGACGGCGACGGCGTGAGTCAAATTGATACAATTCAATTTATGCCGCGCAGTATCGAGATAGCTCTTAACGCTACCAAAAGATATGTTCAATATATCAGAAATATCCTGATAGGTTTTACCTCGCGCTGCCCAGATGAGGCATTGTTCTTCTCGCTTTGACAATTTGACGGACGGAATAACTAGTTTTAGATTTACACTGGCGGCAGAATCAATGAGAACCGAGATCAATTGCAGTTTTACCATATTACTTGTTTTGAATTCTTGCCATTCTTCCTTTGAATGGTTGCTCGTGAACGACACCACCGCATAGGCGCCCCGTCGGTTTCGCACAGGGATCGATATCCCGTTTCTACCAACGCCGTAACTCAACGCATCCATGAAAAACGCTTGAACGACCGGGTCATCGCTCACCAATTCATCCCAGTCAAACGGAAGCACCGCTTTGCTTCCCTTCGCCATGACCGGATCAATTAGCACATACTGCTTCTCGAAATAGCGATGCTGCCAACGCACCGAGTATGTCACGATCGCGGCAAGCAGGCTCGCATCAGCGCTTTTATCAGGCGACAATCGTAAATACGATATATGACAGACACCGATATCGGCTGCTATTGTTTTTAGCGTTTCCTCCAGATCTTGCTCGGAGTAGCCAAGTATCGTGTCTGTGAGTTTTATCGCCGCCGAGTCAATCGTAAAGCTCATAGGCGCTAGCCATAGACGTCGTGGAACTAGTTCTTGAGCGCGGCAGACAGAGCTTCGTCGCGAGCATAGTCGACGATTGATCCGACTGCCGGGTCAATTTTCCCGGTCACTTTTGCGCAGAGATCGATCAGATCGATGCAGATCGCCATCAGCCGACAGGCCTCGGAATGTGTCAGGCCGGCGGCCTCGCGGTTCGCCTTTGATGGTTTTGACCGTTCGTATAGCATTGTCGGCTCTGTGGACACCTACGCCTCCCGCCCAAATTGCAGCGTCGCGCTGTCACTTATCTATCATAGAAATTTCATGACAAGCAACAAATATGTGGAGGCGGAACAGAGAACACGGCTCCGACTGGCGTATAACACCGCGGTTTCCCTCCGCAAGCAAGAAAATAATTTTCACGGAAAGTTTACCCTCGACCGAAGACGGCGGCGGCCATCCGTCGGCTACACCAGTTGGGCTCGCGCTGAGGTCATTAACGAGAGAGGTGGCATGGCGTTCGCGCAATGATAGCTTTTCAATGGACCGACGGCGTTGGCGGGGAGATCATCGCCGACGGCAAACGCCTGGAGGCGGTCGCTTATGGCCCGCCGCCGGACCAGGCGCCGACAATCGTCATGCTGCATGAGGGACTCGCCTGCGTCGCGCTTTGGCGCGACTTTCCGGCGAAGCTCGCGGCCGCGACCGGTCATGGGGTTTTCGCCTATTCCCGCGTGGGCTATGGCGGATCCGAGCGCATCGATCTGCCGCGCCCGCTCGATTACATGAGCCGCGAGGCGCGGTTCAGCTTGCCCGCGGTGCTCGAGGCGATCGGATTCGAACGCGGGATCCTGCTCGGGCACAGCGACGGCGCTTCGATCGCGGCGATCTATGCCGGCGAACATTCGGATGAGCGTATGAAGGGCCTCGTCCTGATGGCGCCCCACATCTTCACCGAAGAGATGGGCCTCGCCTCGATCGCCGAGGCGCGACGCGCTTATGAGGCGGGCGACCTGCAGGCGAAGCTCGCCAAATATCACACCCACGTCGACAGCGCCTTTTGCGGCTGGAACGGGGCCTGGCTCGATCCAGGTTTCAGGGCCTGGAATATCGAGGACGCGGTCGGCCGCTGGTCCGTCCCTGCGCTTCTCATTCAGGGCGTGGACGATCAATACGGAACAATGGCGCAGATCCGCGCCATCGAGGCCCGGTCGCCCGCCCCCGTCACGAGCCTCATTCTCGAAGCCTGCCGTCATTCGCCGCAGATCGACCAGACCCAGGCGACGCTCGATGCGATCGCCCGGTTTTGCGCGAGCGTCCTCCCTAAGCGACGGTAAACGTCAATAAATGAGCGTAAACGTTAGAAAATTAGCTAGCGTTTACTAGCACTTACTAGCGTTTGGGTGGCGTTTATTGGCGTTTGCTGGCACGGCGAACGCGCGCGCCGGTTGAATCTGCGACCCGAGCGGAGGTCGCGCTTATTTTGGAAACGGCACTGGCGAGTCGGACAGGGTCTGAAGGTAAGCCAAAATATCGGCTCGCTTCTGTGGGTCCTTCTCACCCGGGAACGTCATCTTGGTGCCCGAGGCTTCCCTCTTCGGGTTGCTCACCATCACGTTAAGAGCCTCCCAAGTCCAGTTTCCGCCGACCCCCTTGAGCGAATCGGAATAGGCGAAGCCCGGGACCGAGGCGATCGGCCGCCCCGCCACGCCCCAGAGCGGCGGGCCGATCTTGGGGCCGGCGCCCTTCTCGAAATTGTGACAGGTCTGGCAGACCTTGGCGAATTGCGCGCCCTTCGTGGCGTCGGCTTTGGCGAGCAAGGTCGGCAGCGGCGGCTGGGCCGGTTCGGCGGGTCCAGCGGCGGCCTCGGTCGCGGGCCCCGAGGTCGGCAGCGCAAAGCCGGGAACCTTTGGCGTTCGCGGCGACATGACGAGATTGCTGAAGGCCGTGAGCAGCATGACGAACAGCACCGCCCCAAGCGCCGAAAGGGAGACCCGGTTCACGTTAACGTGGTCCATGAGGAGAGGGACTTTCGTCAGCTGGAGTGAGGTTGGGCGGAGTGGGGGCGGGACGTTCGTTTTGTTGAGTTGATTAGCCGCTTTGCGCTCGCCTTGGCAACACGTATAAGCCATCGCGCCCCGAATTTGGCTTAATCGAAACTGATGGCCAACCCCATTGTCCTCATCCCCGCGCGCATGAACGCGACTCGACTTCCGGGCAAGCCTCTGGCCGACATTCACGGCGCGCCGATGATCCTGCATGTCTGGCGCCGGGCGATGGAGGCGGACGTCGGACCGGTCTGGGTAGCGGCGGACGATCCGCGCGTCATGGAGGCGATCGCCTCGGCCGGCGGCAAAGCGATTATGACCCGCGTGGATCATCCTTCCGGGTCTGACCGCATTTTTGAGGCGTTGGGCGCGGTCGACGGCGACGGCGTCCACGATATCGTCGTGAACATTCAGGGCGATCTGCCGACCATCCAACCCTCGGTCGTGCGCGCCTGTCTCGCGCCGCTTGCCGACCATGCGGTCGACATCGCGACGCTCGCGACGCCGATCACGCGCGAGCAGGAGAAGGACGACCCCAACGTCGTCAAGGTGATCGGGACCGAACTCGATCCAAGCCGGTTAAGGGCGCTCTATTTCACCCGCGCGCGGGCTCCTTGGGGCGACGGGCGCCTCCTGCACCACATCGGTCTCTACGCTTATCGCCGCGATGCGCTTCGACGATTTGTCGCCGCTCCTCCTTCGCCTCTGGAGCGGCGCGAGAAGCTCGAACAATTGCGGGCGCTGGAAGCGGGCATGCGGATCGACGTCGCGCTGGTCGACGCCGCGCCGCTCGGCGTTGACGCGCCCGAAGATCTGGAACGCGCGCGCGACATGCTCGCGCCTGGGAAACACGCATGAAGACAACGGATTCCATCGCCTATCAGGGCGAACCCGGGGCCAATTCGCATATCGCCTGCGCCGAAAATTTTCCCGATCTCAATCCGCTGCCCTGTGCGACCTTTGAGGACGCGTTCACCGCCGTACAAGACGGCGCGGCCGAACTCGCCATGATCCCGATCGAGAACTCGATCGCAGGGCGGGTCGCGGACATCCATGCGCTCCTGCCGGCGTCCGGGCTGCACATCGTGGGCGAGACCTTCCTGCCGATTCACTTTCAGCTGTTGGCGGTTCCCGGCGCGCGCATCGAGGACCTCAAGTCCGTCTATAGTCACATCCACGCGCTCGGCCAGTGCCGGAACATCATCCGCGGTCACAAGCTCCAACCGGTCGTCGCCAGCGATACGGCCGGCGCGGCGCGCGAAATCGCGGAATGGGCGGACAAAAGCCGCGCGGCGCTGGCGACACGGCTCGCCGGCGAGATCTACGGCCTCAAGACGCTCGCGTCGGACGTCGAGGATGAGAGCCACAACACGACCCGCTTCGTAGTGTTGTCGCGCGACGAACGCTGGACCCCGGCGGGCGCAGGGCCCGTGGTGACGACCTTCGTCTTTCGCGTGCGCAACGTGCCCGCCGCGCTCTATAAGGCGCTCGGAGGCTTCGCCACCAACAGCGTCAATATGACCAAGCTCGAAAGTTACATGGAGGGCGGCGAGTTCACCGCAACCCAATTCCTCGCCGACGTCGACGGACACCCCAAGGACCCGCCGCTGGCGCGAGCGCTGGAGGAGCTCAAGTTCTTCTCCCGCGAAGTTCGCATTCTGGGCGTGTACCCCGCGCACCCGTACCGTAGCGAGTCGCAGGGCCGGTCGAACGGCAAGTGACCTGTGCCCGAATATGATTCGCCGGCCGGGAATTGAAGGTGTCGAGCGCCTGTCTCTTGTGCGGAGAGCCAGAGCTGCGGGTTAAAAGTGATAGGTGAAGCCGGCTGAGAACGAGACGGGCCGGGCGTTCGTTTTGATCGTCCCCATTATGGGAAGGGGCCCCAGCGGCGGAATAGCGTTTATGCCCGTCGAGTTGCCGGTCGCCCCCGCGAAGCCTTGCTTCGCGTCGACAAAGACGCCCCAATGCTTGTTGAGCATGTAATCGAAGCCGCCTTGGACGACGACCCCAAGCGCAGGCTGATACGTTGACCCGACGTTGTAACCGTCTCGGGTCGCCAAAGCGAAAGTCGGCGCGATTCCCGCCCCCAGATAAGGCTGGAAACTACCGAACTGGGTGAAATGATAGACGCCGGTTATCGGCACCGAGGTCGGCAGCAATTTGCTGAGAACTGTGCCCGAGGGCGGCCCTGTAGGGGAGGATCCGTTAACTGTGACCGTCGCCCACATCGGAAATCCGGTGGCGACTTCAACCGACCAGTTCGGGGTGAAGGAGTAGCCGCCTTGGAAGGACACGCCGGCGAAGTTCGAATAGCTCGCTCCCAAGCCGGGAATCTGGAACTGAGGCCCGACGCCCACCGGAACCGTTCCAATTCCCGGAACGATCATTCCAGCGATCGATTGCTGATAGAGGTTCGACGAGCTCCGGTCGAGAACGCCCATAGCTCCGAGCCTGACATACCACCCGGTGGAGGGACTAGGTGCGTCAGCCGGCGCGGGCTGCGAGTTCGTCAGATCCGCCGCGCGGACCACGCCAACAGAGGACGCGAAAACCGCGCAAGTGGAAACGCAAGCTCTGAACAAACCTGTCGGCCTTTTGGGGCCTGCCATCATGTAGTCTCCCACCCGGGTTGGTGCGGCTCTGCGTTCAAGCGCGCCAGCCACGCAAACCGGGTGATTCGCAGACAGTTTGAAGTAGCCTCTAAATTATGAACGAACCAAGACTTTGCGTATTTCGACTGCCGGGGCGAGTCCAAATTTTCCGTATGCTCCAAACACCGTCATTTCGGCCTAATCGGGGCAAATGCGGGACCGCCGTGCTCAGCGGTCGGCCCTTTTCGGCGAGCGCGGCATGAGCAGGTTCTCGAGCATTTCGTCGCCGACCCCTTTCCGACGATGCGCTCCCCCGGCATGCCCACGGGAACGCCGTAGCGGACGGCAAATCCGGGCGGCTCGACGATCGGCGGACCAAGCGCCTCGACCCTCTCCTCGAAAGTCGGGGACTTGCCCTCCAATTCGGCGATCGCCTCGAACCAGAATTCCTCGCTTCGGCCTTCCGGCTGGCCTGCCTGTTCCCAAAGTTCATAGGCGCGTCTACGGACCGTCTCTTCGATGCTGTTCATAATCGAACTCCTCTCGACCCGCGCGCGACTGACCCCGATCCGAGTACAACGCGCGCCCCGCCTTTTCGGCCCGTTGGGGTCTTCGCCGCAGCGTGCTACCAAATGCGCCTCAAAGCCGGCGAAATTGGAGTACGAACTTAGGATCGTCCTTCGACTGCCGGGGCGCCAGGAGGGGCTCGGGATTTCATGCCGCCGCCCAACGACCATCATCGGCATCGGATCGCTGTCGTGGGCGGCGGAGCGGCAGGTCTCGAACTTGTCACGCGTCTCGGCGATCGGCTCGGCAAGCGCGGGCTTGCCGATATCGCGCTGATCGAGCGCAGCCGCACGCATTTATGGAAGCCCCTGCTGCACTCGGTGGCTGCCGGCGCGATGGACCCTTCGGAGCACCAACTCAATTATCTCGCTCAAGGGCATTGGCACCACTTTCGCTATCATTTCGGGGAGATGATCGGCCTCGACCGGGCGGCGAAGATGGTGCGGCTCGGCGAGACCCACGACGAGGAAGGTCGCGAGATCGCGGCCCCACGCGCCATTCCCTATGATACGCTGGTCATCGCCGTCGGCAGCGTCACCAACGATTTTGGCACGCGCGGCGCCGCGCAATTCGCCGTTCCGCTAGAGACTGCGGAACAGGCGGTGCGATTTCACCATCGTCTCGTCAATGCCGGCTTGCGCGCGCAGGCTCAGACCGAGCCGATCCAGGCCGGGCAATTGCATGTCGCCATCATTGGCGCAGGCGCCACCGGCACGGAGCTTGCCGCCGAGCTCTACCAGAGCGCGCGCGAGATGGTGGCCTACGGTCTCGATCAGGTCGACCCGGACCGGGACATCCGCATCATTCTGATCGAGGGAGCGAGCCGAATTCTGCCCGCGCTGCCCGAGCGGATCTCGACCGCGACACTCAAGATCCTAACGAAGATGGGCGTCGACGTGCGCACCAATGCGCGCGTGTCGGCGGTGCGCGCGGACGGGATCGAGCTCGCGAGCGGCGAATTCATTCCCGCCGAACTTACCGTCTGGGCAGCCGGGGTGAAGGGGCCGGACGTCCTCGCCCATCTCGACGGGCTCGAAGTCAATCGCGCCAACCAACTCGTGACCGCCGCGACGCTAAGCACTACCCGCGACCCGGACATCTTCGCCATCGGCGATTGCGCGGCAGTCCCCCGCCCGGGGTTCGACACTCCCGTGCCGCCGCGGGCCCAGGCCGCCCACCAGCAGGCGTCTCACCTCGCCAAGCAGTTAAGCCGGCGTTTGCAGGGAGCGCCGATGGAGCCGTTCGTCTACCGCGACTTCGGCTCGCTGGTGTCGTTCGGCCGCATGGGCGCGATCGGCAACCTCATGAACCTCGCGCTCGGCGGCGATCTGTTCATTGAGGGCATCCTCGCGCGGTGGGCGTACCGCTCCCTCTACAAGATGCACGAACGGGCGCTGCACGGGGTGAGGAAGACCGCGTTCGACACCTTGGCGCGCAACCTCTCCCGCCGGGCCGAACCCAGGGTCAAGCTTCATTAGGCCGCAAACTCAATTAAGATGTGAGTTTCCAACCGGTCACAAGCATTGTAATGGAGTGTTGATTGGGGGTCGACCTAGCATGGATCTGTCAAGAGCGGCGGTTGGCTGACTCCGGATAGCGCGCCATTGGTTCGCGTCTGGATACGTACAAGTCCGACATGCAGGTACGCACGGCGTCTGATGGGCAAGTAGCGTTGGTATTGTGTCTAAACGATGACTTTGGAGTCGCGGAGTGGATAACTTTTTTATCGCTGAATATTTTGACTGGAGAGTCAAACGACTTTCTCTCCTGGACCGCATTGTCTCGCGAGCGTTGACAAAGCTGGGCAGGAGAACAAAGTTTCGTTCCGCCGATTTCGTTGACAGTATCTACACGAGAGTGATGGGCAACGCTGTCATTCCGACTGAGTCGGGCGCGATGACGAACATAGAGCAGAGGATGAATATGTATCACCTCGCGAGCCAAGTTTTAGCCTACGGAGTGCAGGGCGATTTTGTTGAACTTGGATGCAATACCGGAGACTCGTCGATTCTAATAAAAAAATTGCTGCAGGCGTACGGTTCAGACAAGATATTTTCCGTATATGACAGTTTTGAAGGGCTTCCATCTGCAAGACAGGAGGACGGGACCCGTTTTAAGGGAGGTGACCTCAAGACTAGTGAGGATATTCTCCGAAATAATTTTAAGATATATAATTTACCTCTACCAGAAATTCACAAAGGCTGGTTTCAAGATACGCTGCCAACCGGGCTTCCCGAACAAATTGCTTTTGCCTACCTCGATGGAGATTTCTATGATTCAATTATGATAAGTTTGCAGTACGTATATCCAAAACTGACGCCTGGCTCCATTTGTCTTATCGACGATTACTGTGATCCGCAAATAAATCCAAAGGGGTGGAACATGCTCCCTGGTGTCAAGAAGGCATGCGATGAATATCTGGTAGACAAGCCAGAGAAGATGGAATTTATTTATTCTGGAAGTTATTCACATGGCTTCTTCAGAAGGGCCGGCTTCTCCAAGCCCTGAAGCAGATCGATCGCCTCTCCCGTGTGAGAGTCGCGAATTGCGCTCGGTCAGCGTGATCGCCGCCGCTCCGACGTTTTCGTCCCGGACGCCGGCGCCACAAACCCGTGGCCCCGCAGCGAACCGCTCGATCCGAACGCCTTCGCTATTTTTGCGGGTTCGTGTTGACGGGCGGAGAGGACTTGGCCCGGCTGGACAGACTGCCGAGGAAAACGCGCGTTTGGTCCAGCTGCGCCAGAATGAGCGCGCGCCAATCCTCAGAGAACAGACAGCCGAGGGCGACCGAGGCGGACGCGGCGAACGCCGCGACGAGGAAATTTTCGAGAATATTAGAGCCTAGGAAGCGCGCCATGACGAGGTTGGCGACCAAAAGCGCGCCCGGGGGCAGCAAAAGAAGAAGGTCCCTTCTTTTCATTCCGGAAAGCCACAGCATAGCCAACGCATCCGCCACGCATCGCAAGCTCCAAGCGGCAGCCGCGCCGACAATCCCGAAAGCCGACGTCAAAGCCCAAAGAATGGCCAGAAATGGCAGAAATTCGATGATATTCAGTTTGCCGGTCAGATCGGCCCTGCCTTGGCTTTGCAGGAGAGTAAAGCCCACCAACGAGAGCGCGCCCATCCACATTCCTGGGAACAGGACTTGCGCCACAGGGGCTGAGACCATCGCGAAATCAGCGCCAATCCAATACCGGAAGAAGGTCGGCGAGAGGATCATTGCTGGAGCGCAAATGGTGGCAAAGCCATACGCCATCGTCGAAAGCGCGCGCGTTCCAAGCGCATGAGCCGCATCGCCAGGGAGGCTGGACATCCGGGGAAAGAGGGTGCGCCCGAACGCTATGGGGATGGCAGCGCTCCTTTGGACAAGGTTCATCGGCACCATGTAATGAGCGACCGACGCGACGCCCATCACCGACCCGATGATAAATTGATCGGCGGAGGCCAACGCGGGATAGAGCACATTGGTAGCGAACATCCAGCCGCCATAGCCGAGCAGCTTCCGTGCTTCGCCCCAATCGACGGCCCGAAGCGAGAACGGCCCTTCCAAACGATAGACGACGGCCAGAAGGCCGATCGCGCCGATCGCCTGCGCGACGGCAGCTGTGGGAATAACGACCGTAAGCGAAGGGCTGACGAAAACAGCCGCAAGGACTGGAGCGACTTGAGTAACAGTCATTCCGACGATCTGTATCGAATTCACGAGCAGGAAGAGTTCGCGGCTTTCCAGAGCGCCCGCGCCGGCGGCGGAAATAAGCGTCAGCGGCAGAAGACAAGCGATCCACGGGAGCGCCCGGGACACCTCCAAGCTCAGCGCGTCCGGCATCGAAATGAAATATTTGAGCAAAAGTCCGCCGAATACGTACAGGACTAGGCCGCCGACCAGGCCAATGCCCAAGTTGAGACTGAACGTCGTCAACAGCACACGCGCACGCTCCGGCTGCGGCGCAGAGCGCAGCTTCGCCAGCGCATTGGTGACGGCGCGCGACAGCCCAAGATCAAGAAAGCCAAATAATCCAAGGAGGACCCATACAATCGACATCACGCCATAGCGCGCGTCACCGATGTGGTGGAGATAGAGCGGAATGGTCACCAGTGCGACCGCGATCCGCACCAAGGGACTCAACAGATTAACGATGAAATTTACCCTAAGGGGCCTTCTCGACATGCCTATCCTCGGTCGATGTTAGGTCAAAGCATCTGCGATGCTTATACAACTGCAAATGATAACAAGCTCGGTTGCGCCACGCTCTTTTTCCTCTTCAGGCATATCTTTGACAGCTCTCACCGTCTCTTCTTTTTTGTTTTCACAGTTCCAGTTTCCGCAACCACTTTCGAACGGCGGCAGATGCGATTGAGAACCGGGAGTTCTGCTCCGACGTGCCGATTCACCCCGCAGGTTTGACGTTCCAATCTTTCTCGGCAAGTCTTATGCCGCCGCAGTCATCGAATATGATCAATCGATCAGTCTCGTTCGCAAACATTTGACTGCATTCACGGTCAGTTGATAATATCAAAGTCGATGTGGGCAAAAGATAGGTCGACAATATCTACGCCCACCAGCGCTCTCCGAAATAAATCAGCACCAACGCAGGTCTCAGTGCTTGTAATTCCAACGAGAGTCAGCAAATTCAAGCCTTATATCACGATGCCGCCTTCCTGCGAGCGAATGATCGAGGGTCGGGTTCATGGCAAGCCGCCTTCGTTTCGAGCTTATAACAAATAAAAATCGTGCGTCAAAGCGCAGCTGTTGGCGTCGGTTGGCGAGGGTCTAACCGTTCCGCCGCGGCGGCAGAAATTAGCCCTGCGCACCGAGGCTCCGCATTCACGCTATCGTAAAAAATTCGCGCTTCTTATGGCGCGACTTATAGCGCGGCGCGCAGTGCGTCATGCTTGACAAGGTGGGCGGTGACATGGTTCGTCCTCGCCTCAACCTGAGGCCGCCGAAAAAAACGGAGCCGCCGGACAATAGTTTCGAAGTTTTCATAGGTCAAGGGACGTCCCCTCGTGATAACTGTAGCCGCAGTCGTCGTAACGCGGAACCGTCCAGCGCTCCTCAAACGATGTCTCGCGGCGATTGATTCGCAGACTTACCCTGCGAGCCAGCTTGTGGTTGTCGACAATGCTTCCGATCAGCCGACGCGGGACCTGCTTGCGGCTGAGGCGGCGCGGCGCGACGACTCATTTCACTCAATTCGCTTGGAAGAGAATACCGGCGGGGCTGGGGGCTTTCACGCGGGAATGCGCGCTTGCCTGTCCCTACCGTGCACCCACATGTGGTTAATGGACGATGATTGCGAACCGGATATAGAAGCTGTGGCCGAATTAGTCGCCGCAACGGCGATCGTTGGTGAACACACCGTTCTCGGGGGTAACATTTTTGACCTCGAGGGCGAGAGCGTCAACGTCCAATCGATCAGTCAGCGGCTCGGAAAGAACTTCGCGCCGCAGTATCCCCTTTATTTGGCGGATGGCTTACTGGAGGTAGGTGCGCTTACGTTCGTTTCTTTCCTCGTCTCGGTCGACTTGGTGCGAAAGGTCGGATTGCCTCTAAAGGCGTTCTTCATCTGGGGCGACGACACCGAATACTCTCGTCGTCTCGCGCGTTTCACCAGGATCTATCAAGTCGGGAAAAGCAAGACAAAGCATTTAAAGTCGGGAGACGCCTCGCAAAGTGTTTTTAGGGAAAAAGATCGTAATAAAATATTGCAATATCATTGGTTTTACAGAAACAGGCTTTTTATCAACTTGAAATATGACGGAGTTATAGCTACGAACACTTTTAAATTTGTTTTTAGATCGTTTAGAGACATCTTTCTGTCGATCCAAAGCGGGAGCTTCGTGCTCCTCAAATGCAAAACGATTCTTTACGGCCTGTGGTCCGGCATAGTATTTGCGCTTTCGACGCCTAAAAAAGATAGTTTCGGGCTGTTGGACTGACAGGGCGAATTTGGGCTTTATCGACCCCGTTCAATGCCCGATCAACGGCGGCGCAAAGAATACGGGAATATTGGCGTCTTCGGCGATCTGTTCGAGCATCGCGTCGGCTGCGGTGAGCGCCTCGCCGATCGTCACATCCATATCCAGATAACGGTAGGAGCCAAGGCGGCCAACAAATGTCACGCCGCGAGTAGCCATGGCCCGATCGACGTATTTCTGCAGCATCGCTTCTTCGTCAGTCTGGCGGATGGGATAGTAGGGAATGTCGTTGGGACCGCAGAACCGGCTGAATTCGCGGTATAATATCGTGCCTTCAAATTGGTCCTTCTCCCACGGAGCGAAGTGCTTATGCTCCGTTATGCGGGTAAACGGCGTAGCCTCGTCACAGTAGTTGATGACGGCGGCGCCCTGATAATCGCCCTTCGCCCTGAAGACCTCGAAGTCCAGGGTCCGGTAGCCTAGCCTGCCCGAACTGTAGTCGAAATAGCGGTCAATCGGCCCGCTGTAGACCACATGGGCGAACGACTCGGTCAAGTCTTCGAATCGCGCGCCCAACCGCACCTCGAGTCGGGGCGTGTCAAGAATGGCGGCGACCAATTCCGTGTAGCCGCGCTCTGGCATCGCCTGATGAGGATGGGCGAAATACGAGTCGTCGTAATTGAAGCGCAGCGGCAGACGTTTGAGGATCGAAGCGGGCAATCGAGTGGGATCGAGGCCCCATTGCTTACGCGTATAGCCACGGAAGAAGGCCTCATAGAGTTCGGGCCCGATCATGCTGAGAGCCTGCTCCTCGAAATTGGCCGGCTCCTCAATTTTTCGGGTCTTCGAGGCGACAAAAGCACGCGATTCCTCCGGCCCCATGGCCTTGCGGAAGAATTGGTTGATGGTCAGGAGGTTAACTGGCAGCGAGTAGGCCAATCCCCCACTGACCGCCTGCACCCGGTGCCGGTAAGGGCGCATGATTCCGAACTGTTGAACATAGGCCCAGACGCGCTCATCGCCGGTGTGGAAGATGTGGGGACCGTAGACATGCGTCATGACGCCGGTCTCAGGGTCGCGCTGTGAATGGCAATTGCCCGCCACATGCGGGCGCTCATCGATCACCAGGACATTGTGTCCGGCGTCAGCGAGAGCGCGACCGATGACCGCGCCGCTGAATCCAGCGCCGACGATGCAATATCTCATTCCGCCGATTTCCGATTATTTTGAAGACAGCTACACTACTCTAGCAGGCTGACGGATAGGTGTCCCGCGCGCCGGCGGAACGTCTCCGCCATGGACGTTCTGAGAGGAAGAACAAGCCATTGAAAAACTTGATGCCGTCATCGAATCCACGCGCCTCGCACGACTAAGCCTCGACTCAATTCACAAAATGGCGGTAGAAGCCGGAGCAGGGCTTGCGCTGGCAAGCCGCCCAAACAATGTACTCGGCGGGCCGAAAGGCCGCCTATCCGAGCAAATGGAATCCCCGACAAATGAAACGTTTCCCATTTCACCTGAGTCTGTCGACGCCTTTGATCGCGGCCATGCTCGCTCTTCTGTCGCTAACCGCGATCACGTCGCCGGCTGAGGCGCAGGCCTCCCACCGCATCGAGGCCTATTACCAACAGTTGATGCCGACCCTCAAGGCGGCCGGGTCACTCAGCGTCGGCGAACGCGACCGTCGTTTCACGCCCGCCATCACTTCCGCCTTCGACATTGGGACCATGACGAGACTGGCGACGGGGCCTGCCTGGAGCAAGTTCTCAGGGGCCCAGCAGGCCGCGGTTCGCGACGCCTTCGCCCGCTTTCTCGTCGCCGATTACGCTCACCAGGTGACGGATTATTCCGGTGAGAGCTTTGTCGTCGATCCGCAGACGAGCCCCGCCTCTGGCGGCGGCGAAATTGTCAGGACCAAGCTCCTCCAGCCTGGCGGCCGGACCGTTCAGATCAACTATCTCGTTCGCGGCGGCCGCATCATCGACGTCTATCTCAATGGCACGATCAGCGATCTCGCCACCCGGCGCGACGAATTCGCCTCGATCCTCTCCGGCGGCGGCGGCGCGGACGCCCTGGTCAAGACATTGCGCGAGCGGACCGCTTCCTTGTTGGCTGGCTAGCCGTTCAGCCAATCGGCGTCCGCGCCCTTTGCCATCGTCCGCGAACGTTCTGATCGTCTGCGGACTGAAGCGCGAGGCGGCGATCCTCAAGGGACCGGGGCTCACGACGCTCTGCGGGGACGCGCCAACCCTGCGCGCCCGACTCGCGGAATCGGCAGGCCTCCGGCCGTCGCTCGTGGTCAGTTGGGGCCTGTGCGGCGGCCTTGATCCGCGGCTCCGTCCCGGCGACCTCATTCTCGGCTCGGAAATCGTCTCAAATGAGGGCGCCGTCAGAACCGACGAGACCGTCACGGCGTCGCTTGCCCAGCGCCTTCTCGGCGCCGCCGCGCGCGTTGTCGTGGAACGCGTCGCCGTCTCCGACGCGCCGGTCGTGACCGCCGCCGCCAAGGCGCAACTGCGCCGCGCGACGGAAGCGGCTGCGGTCGACCTGGAAAGTCTGATCGCCGGCCAATATGCGTTGAAACAGCGGGTACCGTTTGCGATTCTGCGCTCGGTCGCCGACCCCGCTGAGCGCAACCTGCCGCCGCTCGCGTTGAAAGCCATGGCCCCCAATGGGGGAATCAAGATTCAAGCGGTCGTGGGAGAGCTCATCCGCTCTCCATGGCAACTTGCAGGTTTGAGCGCTCTCGCCGCCGACAGCAGGGCCGCTTTCCGGGCGTTAGAGCGCTGCAGTGGCCTTCTTCCTGGCCTTTTCCTCGGCCTCGGCGCGGCGGATGTCTGACAGCTTCTGAGCGACATTCTTGTCGAACACGTACTGGGCCTCGCGCTGGTTGCCCAGCGGAATGTCCGGCGCCATCGGGCCGTCAGTCTTGACGCCCATGAGCGCGACGCGCGCCGCTTTCCATGGCTTGGTCACGGTATCGCGAACGGCTGTCGCCTCGAACCCGCTGTGGACCATGCAGTCGGCGCATTTCTCATAATTGCCGGTGCCGTACGCGTCCCAATCCGTCTCCTCCATCAGCTCCTTGAAGGTCTTGGTGTAGCCTTCCCCGAGCAAATAGCAGGGCTTCTGCCAGCCGAACACGGTGCGGGTCGGATTGCCCCAGGGCGTGCAATGATAGGTCTGGTTGCCGGCCAGGAAGTCGAGAAACATGGTCGACTGGTTGAACGCCCATTTGCGGCCCTGATTGCCGCGCTCGAAGATCGACCGAAAGAGTTGCTTGGTGGCGGAGCGGTTGAGGAAATGCTTCTGGTCGGGCGCGCGCTCGTAAGCGTAACCCGGCGACACCGTAATGCCGTCGACGCCAAGCTCCGTCACCGTATCGAAGAAAGCGGCGACGCGCTCAGGGTCGGCGTCGTTGAAGAAGGTGCAGTTGATCGTAACCCGGAAGCCTTTTGCTTTGGCCGTTTTGAGCGCCTTGACCGCGCGGTCGTAGACGCCCGGCTCGCAGACGGACTTGTCGTGCATCTCCTGGTCGCCGTCGAGATGGATCGACCAGGTGAAATAGGGGCTCGGCTTGTATTGATCGATCTTCTTTTCGAGCAGCAGCGCATTGGTGCAGACGATCGCAAATTTTTTGCGCGCAATGACGCCCTGGACGATCTTTGCCAGGTCTCTGTGCAGCAACGGTTCGCCGCCCGCCATGACGACCACCGGAGCGCCGCATTCATCGACCGAGGCCAGCGCGTCTTCGACGGATATGCGCTTGTTAAGGATGGCGTCGGGATAGTCGATCTTGCCGCAGCCCGCGCAAGCGAGGTTGCAGCGAAACAACGGCTCCAGCATCAAAACCAGCGGGTAGCGCTTGCGGCCCGCGAGATGCTGCCGAACGACATAGGCGCCGACTCTTACAACTTGCCTGAAGGGTATGCCCACGACCGATCCTTACAAAGCCAAAGCCAACTTGATGAATGGGTCGGACCCGCTCAATTCGCGAGCTCCGCGGGCAGGCGAAAACTCACCGTCTCAGCCGGACCGTCGAGGACCGACAGTTCCGACGGCGCAATTGCAGACAAGGTCCGAACCACGTCCTCGACAACGATCTCAGGCGCAGACGCGCCCGCCGTCACGCCGACCACAGCAGCGTTGCGCACCCATTCCGGGTCGATTTCGCTGCTGTCGGCGACCAGATAGCTCGGAATCCCGACCTCGTCGCCGATCTCGCGCAGCCGGTTCGAGTTCGAACTGTTGCGGGCGCCGACGACGATGATGACATCGGCGACCTGGCACAATTCGCGCACAGCAGTCTGTCGATTCTGTGTCGCGTAGCAGATGTCGCGAACGTCAGGACCCACGACGTCGCGGAAGCGGCGGTGCAACGCGGCGATCACGCCACGCGTATCGTCAACGCTGAGCGTCGTCTGGGTGATGTAGGCGATTGGCGTCGCTGGGTCGATCGGAAGGTTTTCCACGTCCTGCTCGTCCTCGACGAGGTGCACCTCGCCATCGATCTGCCCAAGCGTCCCTTCGACTTCAGGATGTCCATCATGGCCAATGAATACCAGGACGCGGCCCTGAGCGATGTATCGCCGCCCTTGATTGTGCACCTTGGTGACCAGCGGACAAGTCGCGTCGATGGTCGGAAGCGCCCGCAACTTGGCTTCGTCTACAACTTCTCGCGACACGCCGTGCGCGCTAAAGATCGTCACGGCTCCCGCAGGCACGTCCTGCAGGGTCTCGACGAAACGCGCGCCCTGGGCCTTGAGCGATTCGACCACGTGGCGATTGTGAACGATCTCATGGCGCACGTAGACCGGAGCGCCATGCTTGGCCAACGCCCGCTCGACGATATCGATCGCCCGAACAACCCCCGCGCAGAAGCCGCGCGGCTGAGCAAGAATGATCTTCATTTCACTTGCCTTCTCGTCGCAGCCTCGACCGCTAGGGTAAACCGTCGATGCCGGGCTTAAGCCAACCCCCGCGAGCGCCGCCCCGTGACGAGTTCCGAAACGAAAGCCATACGCTGCAACCTAAGTCGAGACAAGGGACGGGTTCTCGCCCTTATGCAGTTCACACGATGTGCGAACGATGAGCTTGAAGGTCAAGACAGCCTTCCGCGAAGGGCTCCTTTAGCCCTGCTCGACGAGCGCGGCCAACGCGGTCGAAAGGGCGTCCGGACGGACGCCCTTTCTTCGACGGGCCTATCGACGGCGTCGAACCAGGTCCGATTCCACGGAACTGCAATCAGCTCCAGTGTCAAAGCCCAATCGCCTCTGTGGGGTCGACCGCTTTGGGCGGATAACGGGCCTAAGAGGATCGCCTCAGAAACGGCCGGAATCCGCACCATCGCGGCGACCGCTGAGTACACTTCACCCCCCAAGCGGACCACGAATCGCATGATACCGGTCGACCCGTCCTGCCGTCTCGATCTTCCGCACAGAAGGAGGGCGCCGGTTGAAAAACCGCGCGCGTTTTGCCCCTCCACGCTTCCCTGCGATGCGTGCGACCTCAAAACATCCTTGCCCGAGTTTTTCTTGTGCAATGCCGACATTCGGTCTGCGTGGTCGACCTCGCGCCCGTCCATGTCGAGCACACGCATGGTGAAGGTGTGGGACGGCCAGTCTTGTCGAGGACCGGCCCGATGCGCTGGCGCGATCTATTTACAAGCGCGGCTGGGCCTCAACGACATTTCAGTCTTGTCAAAGGTCTTGCTATGCGCGCAGTCTCGGCCGCGTCTAAGGGCGTTGATCGGGGAGGAAAGATCATGCGATTTGCCGCATCTAGTAGGGCGCGTTCGGGCTTTGTCGTCGCGGGGCTTGCTGTCGCGGGGGCGCTGTCGGGATCGGCCGAGGCGGCCGTCATCAGACCCACGGCGTCGCTGCCGCTCATCGGCGTTCCCTACATCTCGCCGACCGGCGCGGGTTGCTTTACGCTCGCCAGCGTATGCGTGACCCCAGGGGCGTTCGTTCAGACTTCGGCCACGTCAGATTTCCTTCCTGCTAACGGCCTCCTTCTCCCCGCGGTCCAGGACATCGTAGCGACTGCGACTTATGACGCGACGATCACGCCACTGGTGGGGGATACGCCGATCGGGTTTGTCGTCTTGACCGGACAGGTGACGGAGAAGGTTATTGGTCGAACGTCGGATACGGAGACCGGATCCTTCACGACCGATGTCTCTGGTCTGGGTCTGACCGGTACGCTCTCATTGCCAGGCTTGCCGGGCAGTCCTCTGGACGGGCTCAAGCTTATGGCGACGCTAGACACTACACATACGTCGTCCGGCACAACGACCATCACGGCCGATGGCAGTGTCTTCAAGATTAACAGTTTCTTCGATGTATTTGTCGACGTATCGCTTCCGGCCGCGGGGCTGAGCAAGTCCGTTGGGCCGATCCCTCTGGAGGCTGTGCCGGAGCCGTCAACCTGGGCCATGATGCTGCTTGGCTTCGCCGGCCTGGGCTTCGCGGGCTATCGGAGATCGCATAAGGCCGCCGCGGTCGCCGCCTGATCATCACCCGATTTCGATGTTGGAAGGGCCGCCAAGCGGCCTTTTCTGTTTGGGCCGGGCACGATCGACCCGAACAAACCACGCCGTCGGTGGCGACGAGGCTTCATTCGGCGTCGCGCGGTCTCCACACTTTCACGCACGATTCGCGATTTTTGGGCGAAGGATCTGACTATTGGACCCTGACAAAAGGCCCGAGTCGACGTTCCGCCACGGCGAGGTTAGCCGTCGAGACTAGATCGACGGCCTTCCTCCGACGCGCCGGAGCGTCTCAAACCCCGATAATACCCGTCATAGCGGGGTCACAAAAAGGATGTAATTCAGCCGCATATAGGCAAAACTACCTATGCGATCACGGAGGGTTTCCTCAATACGGCGGGAAAGTTTCCTCAGAGTCTGTGCTGCGCCAGCGGATCGCATTTTGGATAGGACGCGGCGTGCAATGGAGGAAGCAAACCGATAGTTCGAGCATAACCAACAATCAAAAACCGGCGGCCTAAAGGACGCCACTTCATATGACGATTGGGAGGTCAACATGACTGCGTCTAATCGCTCGAAGAATTCCCTCTTTCGACCCTTGCTAGGTGCGGCCTTGCTGCTTTCCGGCAGTGCCGCTCATGCTCAGGTTTTTACCAACATCATCGACCCGGCGAATCCGACCTTTACCCAGGCGCTGGGGATCAACGGCTCCGACACGATCGTCGGCTACGGCAACGCCACAACTTTCAACGGCTTCACCCTCACCCTCCCGCCGGTGGCCGGGAATTTCTCGCGTCTCAATTTCCCCGGCGCGGATGGTGGAACCCAGGTGATCGGGATTAGCAACGGCGCCTCCCCCACCACCGTCGGATTCTACGTCATGGGCGGCGTGACCAACGGATTCGCCAACACTGGCGGCCCGGGCGGGACGTTCACCACGGTAGATGTGCCCACCTTCGCATTCACGCAGTTGCTCGGTATTAATGGCAGCGGGACCACCGCCGCCGGCTACTGGACGCACGACGCCACCGGCGCGACCGGACAGATAGCGGGGACCGTGTCGGGCGGACCGAGTTTCACGAGCCCGACCTTTACGAACATTAACGCCCTGCTGCCGGCGAACGTCAACAGCCAGGCGACCGGAGTGAACGATGACGGCTGGGTAGTTGGGTTCTATCAGCCGACCAGCACCACCTTCACCGGCTTCTTGGACAAAAGTAGTGTAATATCGAGCATCACCTTTCCCGGTTCGGTATCCACGCAAGCGCTTGGCGTCAACGACCTTGGTGAGATAGTCGGCGACTATACGCTCGCAAACGGGGACATGTTGGGCTTCCTCGACAACGGCGGCGTGTTCAGCACGATCAACCCGCCGGGCGGCGGCAGCACTCCAGCCGTGACGGTCAACGGGATCAATGACCTCGGCCACATTGTCGGCTTCTACACCAACGCCACGACAGACACCGTCGACGGCTTTGTCGGGACGCCTGTTCCGGAGCCTTCGACCTGGGCGATGATGCTCTTGGGCTTCGCGGGGCTTGGGTTCCTCGCTTATCGCAAGGCATGGAAGGGGGCGCTGGCGGCCTGAGTTTTATTTCAAAGGCGCCAGCGGTAGGGGAGGGTCGCGCAGGAGCGACCCTCTTTTTCGCGTCCTTCGTGGTGTTCAGTTATCTCGTAAGATAGCATTTTAAGTGTTCGTTCTTGGCTGGTGCGCGCGGTCGGAATCGAACCGACCAGCATTTCCGCGTTGCATTGGCGGCCGATCGGCTCGCAGAGTCGGAACTTCCGCTTAGGGTCCGAAACCGGTCCAACCTGATTGGGCTTTGACCTGTCAAGATCGGTAAATATGTCCGATTATCTGGGCTGGCCGCGGCGGACGCGGTCCCCGTGTCTATTGTTTACGTGTATATACACCCATCGCACGCCCATCGCGTCATCAGCTCGGCGGGCGATTACCCTTGGGAGTGACAGAAAAAGGCGCCTAAACCATTGAATGGATTGAATCGCTGCCAGGGCCGCGCCTAAAGCGCGATCTGGTTAGGCTGAAGCGTATCCTGCGTTTGTGAAGTAGTTTGCGCATTCTGTCGGGGTGAAGCAATCGAGCAGGGCGCCGATGGTTCGCCAGGTCTGTTCGATTGTTCGGGCGTCGGCCTTGCGCAGCAAGGTCTTCATTTTGGCGAAGGCCTGCTCGATTGGATTGAGGTCTGGCGAGTAGGCTGGCAGGAAGAAGAGCTTG
>Ga0209624_10000654_pt1 | contig 30394 bp, 26 predicted proteins | sample JacPinW_OM2H0_O1_FD_188565 | JGI IMG/M metagenome (GOLD analysis project Ga0209624, IMG submission 188565) | Forest soil microbial communities from Algoma, Ontario, Canada - Jack Pine, Ontario site 1_JW_OM2H0_O1 (SPAdes) (version 2) | ecosystem: Environmental > Terrestrial > Soil > Boreal...
CGATGAGCATGATCCGCAAGGGCCGAGTCCGATGGGTAGCAAAAGGCGATGTCGTTGCGGAAGCACGGTTCATCGCCAAGCTCTTCGCTGTCGCTGCCTAAACTTCTCCCTCACCTTCACAACTCAATTGTGTGGGCAGCAAACTTCGCAATGTAACCCTTCAACTCGCATATGTGGAGCGTCTATCTCCTGCGGTCATTTTTGAGGCGGAACTTGTGATTTTCGGCTTGCCCTGGAACGGATTATCCAGATCCAGGCCAACGCGATTGCAGAGATCGAGACCATAAGTTCAGCCCAAATGAATGATATGTAGTCGCTGAGGACGCCCATTCCGGGCACGTTGGGCTGGACATTACGAAGCGCCGGAAGACCAAAGATAAGTGCGACGCAGAGTGAAAGCGGTACCAGATTGACCTCTCCTGGAGATGCAGTCATGTGAAGTACCATACCCATAACGCTGACGGCTAAGACAAACATGACCGTCATGACAATGAGAGAAACGGCGATCACATTGTTTGCTCTGCGCATTGCGATCGTGGTGTGCATCAGTTTGTATGTGTTGTCTTCGGTTACTGTTCCGTCGAACTTGATTCCTGGAAATGTAGCGGTGAAACTTTCGTTAATCGGTATCGTTTCACTGCTATCGAGGTCGTTCGTTCCAACAACCAGTGTTGTGCCGAGCGGATTGGCAGTGTCGTCGAGTTTTTGCTCCGGCAGGGGCTGAATTTTTTTCTTCACTGGAGTAGTGACCAGAAGGTCGATGTCCGCCGAATAGCGATCGAAGGGATATCTGTTTTGATTTCCTGAAAGAAGACTACTGACCTCGATTGGAACGATTCGCTCTCCTTTGGGAAAGATCACAACTTGTTTTCCGGACACCGAATTGATCAAGAGTCTCAGATCGGTGGCAGGCGTAGCCTTGTCCAGCGCAAATCGGCCCATCGGAACCAACCTGATGCGCTCAGAAAGCAGTCCCTGAGAAGTGTTTACGGATGTTACTCGGACGTCGATGGTCACGAAGTCGTCGTTCGAGGCAGAGGATTTGGCAATGGTGAGGGAACGACGGCTCTCCTCAGTGAGGCCCATCCAGAGAACGGAAAAGTAAATCGCCATGATTCCGATTATGAAAATCACCCGAATTATTTTGTTCTGAAAGCTCATGTCAGGAACCGTTCTCGGTGCTGTTGGTTCGGTTGGATAACAGGTCTTGCCGGTTTAGAAAAACTCAAGTGGTTGTCGGAGCGAGCACCTCGCCACTTAGAACGGGATGGACGTCCGAAGCGACAGCACCGAGTTGGTGGGCAACGAATGCGGCGTCGTCCCCGTTAGTTCGTATTTCACAATGAGCCGGTATTTCCAGAGCGTCCTGGCTCTGCTGATGGAGAAGCTGGGTCGAAAGCCGTTTGCGGCGTTGTACTGCGAAATGCCATTGATGTATGATTTGCCGCCATTGTCGTAGCTCGCGCCGATTCCTGCATACCATCGCTTGCCGATGTCGTGACTGTAAAAGGCCGAGACTATCGCCAGCGGATTTTGCGAGAGCCGACCGTTTCCCGGTAACGCATTATTGTCCGTAAAGAAACGTCCCGCGGCGTACAGGTCGATCCATGACACGCCCTTATCCCGAGTGATGTCCAGATTCACAAGAGGGGTGAAGGCCCAGCGATTCGACCCCGTGTTCACTGCGGAGTTGCTATCGTACGAGCCGAGTGGAGCGTTAATTGTAAGGTGAATGCTCATGTATGTTTGTGGAATCGCCTGAGCATACTGATCCTTACGGAGCGCCGGAGCTCCGAAAAAGTTTGCGTGAAGGATAATGCCCGGGTCGGTGAATCCCGTCGCTTTCATCTGGCCGTTAGGCCCGCTGAGTTTGACACTGGTGTAGCCCCCAATCAGTGCCACACCGCCGTATCTATCGCCCAATGGATACGACCACAGTAAGGTGGCCACCCCGAGGTTTCCGACCGATGCGTTGTTCGGCAAGGAAAGGTTCGACGCAGATGCGGTCTCCGTGTTGCTTTGCGAGTAATCGAGTTGAAGCAAGGCTGCATTTACAGGCGTGTTCATATAGTCGCGCGGCGATTGAGCCCTTGTGTTCACAGGGAAGAACGTTATAAACGCTAGAACGACTCTCAATGGCGTCCTTGACAGCGACAGCCTCATCCGGAGTTTACGTTCGGCAAACGAGAGCAAGTGAGAGTCCTGTATAAATTTCGCTTGCGGGGGCCTGCAGCTGGCTCACGATTTCGTGCTCACTGCCATCCCAGCCGCAAAATGTCCCAAGGGAATAAGCCTCGGGAGATTTGGCGTGAGTCAAACTAGCTCCGTCGTCGGTATCACTGGAATACTGTGTAGCATCCGGCCTACAGCCGATCGAGCCGCCCGGCCAGTCCCATGACGAATGTGAACTGACCTAAATACCTAGCAACGCGAGCATCCGGACGCTTCGTTCTGGCGACCCGAGGTTATTGTCATAATCTGGGCCGCCAAGTTGAAGATGGCGCAATTGATTATGGTCTGATCGCTCATATTTCTCAGCCGGGTTGATCAGCAGAATTTAAGAGAACAGAAAAGTGATAGTAAGCGGGATGCTTGACCATTCCTATCCCCTTAAGCCACTAGAAAAGCGGCGAAAAGGGAGGGCCGCTCGCGCTCTGAGCGCGTGACTGAGCTGAGTAACGTTTCCGTGCCCAAATTCGCGGACATGTAAACGTGAGCGACTGCTCATTCGTTGAGCCGATGCCGAAGAGCTGCCGATGCTGATGGATAAAGCCTACGAGGACATCCTGAGGACCATTGCTAGCATATTTACCAGTTCAAAGTCGACGAATGCCGGAATAGCATAATTCGAGCCCCCGCAGGCAATCAGTGGTCCACGTGGCGGCTCCGCTTAGCTAGAGGGAAGTCGTATGCACAGACGGATCTGGCCGATTGTATGCGCTTCATTTGTTCTTCTGCTCTTACTTCTCCCACTCTTCGGGTGGTTAGTCTTGCGTCAGGCAGAACGCATTCGAGTGCGGACGAAGGACGTGCAGCGGACCTACCAATTGGCAAATGTTGCCATTACCGATATTCGGAGCAACGTTTACAAGGTGGACGAGATGATCGGCGCCCACTCTCAGCCGCTGAACATCAACTCCGTCGGGCTCCAAATAGCGGATCTGCACGGGAGGACATACCATGATTTTGAAACCTTGTCCTCACTTCTCGACCCAAAGGATCGGGACCAGCTTCTCGCTCTGCGCGGGAGTCTCGACCTATATTGGGAATCCTTAGATCAACGTCTCAGGGATGTGAGCAGTGCAGAGACTAGTTCGCCAAGCCGCGACCAGGGTCTGCCGAATAAAGTCTTGAGAATCGCGGAGCTAATCAACGCCCTCAATGAAGAAAGCCTATGGAGAGAGCTGCAGATAATCGAGGACCAGCAGGCCAATGTGAGGGAATCTGCGACGAAATCGGCGTTTCTGCTGTTTGCCCTCGAGTTCGCAATAGCCTGTATGAGCACAGCGTATCTGTTTAGGTTCGAGACGATCTCAACGCAAGTAAAGGCACGTGCAGATAAGGCTGAATCAGAACTCCGACGGTTATCGAACCAGCTCATTCTCGTTCAGGAAGAGGAGAGAAGAACCATCTCCCGTGAATTGCACGACGAGGTCGGGCAGGTGCTCACCGGATTACGGATGGAATTAGGGACCCTGACCTATGGCAAGTCGGATGAAGTCTTCCGTATCAGGTTAGAAAGTGTAAAAGAATTGACGGAGAAGGCACTTCTCTCGGTGCGTAATCTCGCGTTGCTCTTACGGCCTTCCATGCTGGATGATCTGGGCTTGGAACCGGCATTACGGTGGCAGGCCAAGGAATTCTCCCAACGCACAGGCGTTCCCGTGGTGGTCACCATACAAAGCAAGCTGGACCGGTTCCCGGAACCGATCCGCATTTGCCTCTACCGAATTATTCAAGAGGCACTGACCAACTGCTCTAAACATGCGAAAGCCCAGCGTGTCGCTCTGACCATCAAAGCGGAGGGGGGCGTTGTATTTGCGTCAGTACAGGATGACGGAATAGGGTTCGATGCTCAGCATCTCCAAAAAACACAAGGACTCGGACTACTTGGGATGGGGGAACGGGTACGCGCGTTGCAAGGCCATGTCACTGTTACTTCGCGGCCCGGCACAGGAACGCTGGTCAATCTCAGCTTGCCAGTGGCCTTAGAGCAGTTGGCTGTGAACGCCTGAAGAAAGGTGATTCCTGACGTCTAGGGACTTTTGTCGGGCGATATCACGCATTAAAGGGAGAGACGTGGCTGGCATCCACCCCCTAGAGTAGTACTGTCTTGGAGCATTCGTGCACGTTCTCATTTTAGCCGCGGTGTCTCGTTCAACGTGGAGGGACATACGTTGGGAGGAACGGGTTCCATTCAGTGCCCTGATTGCGTTCGAACGTATACCTGGTTAGGCTTTCGTGTCGTCGGAAATTAAGATTGTGAGACAACATATCCAGTACCCTCATTGTAGTGAGGCTGTATCCACCTGCCCTGGACTTGGCAGAGCGAGGCTTTCCAAGCTATTTCTAACCCCTCAAAGATGCAGTGAGACAGCTAAATGCTTGGCCGACGGATCCTAATATGACAGTGAGAATCTTGATTGCCGAGGACCACGGGGTTGTGCGAAAGGGCCTTCGGCTCCTGCTCGAGCAACACACAGAGATTGTCGTAGTCGGGGAGGCGGCAAATGGAAGGGAGGCGGTCGAAATGGCCGCGGCGCTCTCACCGCAGGTCATTATCATGGATGTCACGATGCCCCTTCTAAACGGCCTCGAAGCTGCAGACCAGATACTCCGGTCAAACCGTCAAATCGGCGTGATCATGCTTACGATGCACGCGGACGAGAGCTACGTGCTGCGGGCGTTGAGTGTTGGCGTGAAAGGCTACTTGTTAAAGGAGTCCGCTGAAGACGATTTACGCTTGGCCATAAGAGCTGTGGCGGCTGGCAAGACATTCTTTAGCGCTGCCATCACCGAGACGCTGCTTGAAGACTATATCAAGGTGCTCCGACATCAGGGTCTGAGCGATAGTTTTGATCTTCTTACAATGCGGGAGAAGGAAGTCCTTCAACTGTTGGCTGAGGGAAAAACAAACAAGGAAGTTGCAAGCCTTCTCAACGTCAGCTCGAACACCGTGGAGAGCCACCGCACCAATCTTATGCAGAAGCTTAACCTCCACAACACTGCCGAAATCGTTCTGTACGCTGTTCGCAAAGCTCTTGTCCACTGATGAGCGTAAGGCGGCGAGAAACCATCAAAAATCGTTTCGTCTCATGGCGTCCGATGGTCTCACCCGATCGAAGGCTCTCAAAAGGCTCTATGGTCAAGAGGTCCGGCACACCAACGGCCCTGGTAAAGGGCCGGCGGGCAGAGCAGGTTCCTATCTGGAGAACATCTCTATTACAGATACGAGCCAAGTCTGGCGTCAGTAGATCTTGAGACTTGTCTGAACCAGAGAACCTCTCCTCCTCAGTCTTCCTCTACAACATCGATCTATCCAAGTGGCAGTAGATACCCGCTTACCCGATCGGCGAGGGCAAGAGAAGGCTCTGGCGTTATCTCAAGGCTGATTTGGCGGCGTGGATGTTGGGACGGCGGTGTGGGGGTTCTGATGCATCCTGATAGGCTCAACGGCGCTAAGCCACTCAGCCCTGACAGCCTGCTGAAGAGAAGCATCCGTCCTGCCCTCGAACGGGCCGGCATCGTTGGCAAACAGATCGGATGGCATAATTTTCGCCACTCGCTGGCCACCAACCTGCGGGCGATGGGGGTTGATGTAAAGGTGGCCCAGGAACTGCTCAGGCATGCTAACTCCAGGACGCTGGATATTTACACTCGTGCGATGTCCCAACAGAAACGAGACGCCAACGACAGGTGGTCCAGATGAGGGTGCCAGAGAGCAAGAAAAAGCCTCAGCACCTACTAGCACCTACGCGACGAAGTTCGGCGCATAGGACTAACCGTTAAACCATTGATGTGGAGGGGGTTGTTGGTGGACCTGATCGGGATCGAACCGATGACCTCTTTCCATGCCATAACAACAATTGCTTGTAACCTATTGATTCTAGGAGCATCGGTGGCCACCAAAAGCATCCTAGAGCACCCAAGGACAGTTCTCCGCACCTTCGCCAGCACCTTTAAGAGCTCAAAAGAGAGGTCTCTGTGATCTGGTTTCTTGGCGAAATTGAGTGCCACTGTGTGAATTTTCCGACAACGCGCCATCACCCTTTACCCGCCGTGCTTTCCGTGATTTAGCGCTTGAAATTGAGCTCAAAACTAACGAGTTTTGGTGACGAAACGGTGACGAGTTTTGCACCCGAACGAATACTCAAAGAATGAACTTGCCGCAAATGCGTGCCAGCTCAACCGGTCGATGCAACACTATCTAATCAGCTGATCCACAAATGCTTACCCTGAAGAATCGATCTGTTTGGCTGATGTGGCCAAAACCTAGCCAGGTAAGATTCCGGCTGATCTAACCCTAGCCAGCGCTTTTAGCTTTTGTCTTCATTGAATGTGGGTCTGAGCGAAGTGTTGCGTCGACCATTGAGACCACCCGACTTTGCAGGCACTACGGGATTACTTCCGGTTTGCCCGTAATCCGCCCAGAACCCAGAAATCTGGAAGGTCAGGTGTTTCGCACTGTTTTGGTGAGTGTGTTGGCGATTATGCATCAAGTGACGCCGACTGGGCCGCGTACCATTCTGCTGAATGGCGAATCACGCGGCATCCGCGGGAGGGTTTGTTTCCGCGGATGCCGCTGGCAAGGTGAAGTGGAACGTCGCACCAAGCCCGCCGTCGTTGTTGGCCCAGATCCGGCCGCCATGCGATTCGACGATCGATTTGCAGATTGCCAGGCCCATGCCGCTGCCTTGTGGTTTCGTAGTAAAGAACGCATCAAATATCTGGCCGGCCTTGCCCAGAGGTAGCCCGGGCCCTGTGTCATTGACAGAGATCTCGATCTGGCCGTCCTCACGCAATTGCGACTTTACTGTAACCACGCCGTCCATGTCCTTTATCGCCTCGATTCCATTCAGCATCAAGTTCATGAGCACCTGTTGAAGTTGCACTCGATCCGCCACGATCATGGGAAGATCGTCTTTGATATCGGTGCGGATTGATACTCCGTGTCTTCTGGCTTCGCTTCTAAGCATCCTGACCATTTCGCCGATGACCTCATTGATCGCGACCAACTCTCGTTTGGGAGGGGCCTTTTTGTACAACGATCGCAGACGGTTGATGATCTCCGACGCAAGGGTACCCGCTTCGACGATTCTTTCCGTCCCTTTGCGAACTTCCGTCAGATCAGGCGGCTCGCGCTGAAGCCATCGCAAAGATGCCCTCGCATTATTGGTCGTGGCCGTGATGGGCTGTGCGAGTTCGTGCGAGATGGAGGCGACCAGTTCTCCCATCGTGCTGACACGATTGGTGTGGGCAAGGTCTGCCTGTAACTGTTCCGCACGTTTGCGATCCTGAATATCCGTCGCCGTACCGTACCATTTCACGACCTTTCCTCGCTTGTCCCGCAGCGGCACGACGCGGCTCAAAAACCACCGATACTCTCCGTCGGTGCGGCGGAAGCGCAGCTCCTCCTCGACCGGCACACCACTGGCAATGTTCGCGGCCAGTCGTCGCTCAATTCGATCCAGATCGTCGGGATGAATAGCAACTTTCCTGATCTCCTTCGGTTTTTCCAACTGCGACAACCCGGTATATTCAACCCAGCGTCGATTCAAAAATTGAAGGGTATCATCGGGTCCAGCGATCCACGCCATCGCCGGAATGGTCTCAAAAGCTTCGCGAAATTTTCTTTCCTCTCCCCGCAATTGTTGCACTCGGAGTTGATACAGCCCCCAAAGGAATGCCAGAAACGCAGCCACGCACAACAAGCGGAACCAGGTCGTCTGGTAGTACGCTGGCAGTACAACAAAATCCAGCGATGCGCCGGTTTGATTCCATACGCCACTGCTGTTGCATGCGGTTACTCGAAAACGGTAGTGTCGGGGTTTAAGATCGGTATAGAAGGCTTGGCGCCGCGTCCCAGCATCCTGCCATTCCCGGTCCCGGCCCTCCAGCATGTAGCGGAAGCGAACCTTCTGAGGGACCGAAAAACTGGGGGCGGTGTAGTCAATTTCGAGGTCGCGACTCAGGGCCGGGACTTTGACAAATGATGTTGCGTCGAACTGTTTATGGTCAGCCACAACGCCTTCAACATAGACCGGCAGCGGCAGCGGGTGCTCGTAGAGGCGGTCAGGATCCAGCACTTGTGCTGAGACGCCGGTTACGAACCACAATCGACCGTCCGGCGCCTTAGAGGACGTCGGCTGGTAAGAATCCCCGGTCCCAGCTTGTGCTCCGTCCAGGGCGTCCAGAATCATGACGGACACCGCAACGTGGGGACTCTCGATCCACTTCGTCCATTCGGGTTCTGCGATCCTGACCAGGCCGCATCGCGTATAGACCCAAAGAGCACCGTGGTTATCCCTGATCGCGCTGAAGGTCTCAGGGCAGGGCAAGCCATTGTCGCTGCTGAAGAGGGTCAGCTGCCCATGGTTGAGCCGGTAGAGCCCCTGCGAACTTGGGACGAGCAGAGAGTTGTCAGAGTCCACGAACGGTGCGCGAATACCGACCGGGCCCTGGGGAGAACTCAGCGACGTAGTCTGCAAACGTCCATCGCGGAAGTAAGAAATGGTACTTTTACCTTTTTGAGTGCCGAGCCAAACACCGCCGTTAGGGTCTGCCACCAGATATTTCTGCCAGCCGAGTTCGTAATTCTGCGAGGCTTGCTTTTCAATTTTGTCTCCAACAATGCTGAATAACTGGTTCCCCCTACCAGTAAGAACCCAAATCGTTCCGCCCGGGTCTTCGGCAATACCTGACACCCCGCCGAAGCGCGCGAAACGCTGCCCACCGATTTCTCGAAAACGCCCATTCTGAAACCGCATGAGGTCCAAATCCACCCCAAGCCAAACCACGCCGCTGTGGTCTTCCAGCATTGGCCCTACACCTTGGCCCGACAGTTTTTGATCAAAAATGGCGGTTTTGCCGTCTTGTTTTCGCAAAATGTTAAGGGCCTCGTCGGTACCGATCCACACCTCTCCGTTGCGTAACGCCATAACCGAATGGAAACCGCGGTCCGAAACTCCCTGCCGTGTCGTGTAACTAGTCAGGGCCGTGTCGCGAAACATATCGAGTCCCCCATCGGTGAGTACCCAGATGTTTCCTTCTCGATCCTCAAAAAGGGACCCCAAGCTGTTGCCTGACAGCCCATCTGACACGCCGTAGTGGTCGGCGACACCGCCGGAGATGCGGTAGAGTCCATCATTCCTTGTGCCAACCCAGAGTGACCCTCGGCGATCGACCAGCAGGACTTCAGAATGGACCCTTGCCCCGTCGGATCCCGGGACTGCGTAACTCGTCCACTTACCTCCGGAGTAGTGCCGGACGCCAAGTTGCAGTCCCGCCGCCCATGCGGTGCCTGACGGACCAAGCGCGACGTCGGCTACTCCATCGCCTTTTGCAAGTTCAGCAATCTCACCAAAATAGGTTGTAGCAGGGGTGCCGGGCCGCCAGCGAATGAGCACTGAGGACCCGAACCAAATATTGCCCTCGCCATCGTGAGTCAGCCCCTGGCCGTAGGTGACGGGGATGCCGTCCTTTTTCCCGAAGCAGCGCAGCGTCTCTCCGGAGATGCTGCACAGGGGCGCTTCGCGTGCATAAAGCCCATAGCGAGTCGCCCATATTGTCCCGGAGTCGTCCTCGATAATTGCGCCTATGCCGGTGGGATGCTCCAAGTCCGTGTACGTTCGCAGTTGACCGTCCTTCCAGCGAGCCAAACCGCGTGTGGTACCGATCCAGAGACTGCCGTCGCGAGAGCCGAGTACAGCCGTGAAATGTGTGCCGGGCAGATTCTGTCCCTGGGGAGGTTGCCACGGCATGAAGCGGACTCCATCGAAACGCATCAACCCTTGCGCAGTTGTTATCCAGATAAACCCGTCGGTGGTTTGAGCAATATTGGTAGGGGGAGAGATGGCGCCATCCTGGATGCGCCACACAGTGTGACCATACTGGGAGATCCGCCGGTCCGGATCAAGCGCGAGCGCACGGGGAAGCGCTACCAGCGACAAGTTCGCCAACACGGTGCCTAACACGAAAACGCGTCGTGCCCGTATTCGGGCGACCACCGCGTTGCCCCACATTGTTCGTAGGACCGTCATCACACGCCTACTCCCAGGCGATTAAACTCGCTTGCCCAGTAATCCCGACAGGCGGTGGGCGTTGCCTTTTTGCCGTCAGTACCGTTTGTGTGCTGCCGGACGTCCCCCCTTGAGTTTGGCGCGGCTGATGGCTGACATCACGACTATTAGGGAGAACATAGAGCGACTCGTCCGGGTCTGGCACGGTCTATCGTATGGAGGTAAAAAACAAGTCGCTATTACATGTTCCTAGTAGCTCCTTTCGCGATTGAGTGCCGCGGTGAAAAGGTAGGGCGGCCCGGACCCGATTGAGTGATGTCGAAGGAAACTGTAATCCCAGATATTGGGGGGACTTGTTTTGTCTGGAGCGTGACATGACTATCTAAAGCCGAGTAGTTCGAGGCTGCTCTTCGATTGCCGCCCTGACCGTCGGCGAGCTGTTTCTTCTTTGACATCATCGGAGTCTCTGGATTGATCGACCGCACTGCGTCGTCGTTCAGGGCTTAGAAGTTTCCCGACTCGATGTCCTTCAACACGAGCTTGTCCAGGCTCAGCTCAGCGACTAACCGCTTCGGCTTCACGTTCTCCTGCTCAAGCTCCTTGAGTGGCTTCGCCTGGTGCACCTGCAAACCGCCATACTCCTTGCGCCAGCGAAAATACGTCTGCTCCACGATCTCCGCTTCCTTGCATGCCTGCGCCGTCGTCTTCCCGTTCGCCACTGCCACTTCGATCTGACGAAGCAGGTTCACCTCCTGCTCTGGCTGATACCTACTACCTCGTGCCATTTGCTCTCTTCGCTCCAGTGTCTCTCTTAGTCACTTGCACAAATCAAGCCGGGCATTCCACTATTAGCGGAACTCTTTGTTTGATCAGTCCTTGAAGGAAACGCCGCTCAGCCCCGCCCCACGGTCAGGCTTCGAATGAGTTTCGCCGCAGAGATGCACGCAAAGCCATCCTTGCGCGTGACAGCCTCGATTTGGCGGCTGCCAACGAGATACCGAGAACCTGCGCCAGTTCCTTTACGCTGTACTCCTGTGTCTGTTGTAACTCCACCACATCTCGAAAGTCAGGCGGCAACCGCAGTATCGCGCTTTTGAGCTTCTCTTTCTTCTCATTTTGCACATAACAGTCCTCCGGATCTTCCCTAAGGTCCCGTAGGTCCCACCTGTCACCGGCTTCGGAGCCGTCGCGAGTAGCGTCAATCGAGATTTCGTAGGGACGCTTCTTCCGCAAAATCATCAGAGCCGAATTGATCGCGATCCTGGTGAGCCAAGATGCAAAGGTGGATCTGTTCTCGAATTTATTCAGATGAAGATAAGCCTTTAAAAATGAATCCTGCAAAGCATCTTCTGCGTCTTCCCAGTTCCTGGTGACCCGGTATATCGTCCGCAGGAGTTTAGTGGCGTGACGTCTTCTGAGTTCAACGAAAGCGGCGGTATCTCCAGATTTTGCAGCCAAAACCAACAGCTCGTCGTTCATCGCCTTCGAACTGCAATCGAGAGATACGTCACTGCCGGAATAGATAGGTGAGTTCATGTGAGTTGCCCCGATTGAGGTTTTAGGTTCGAAGACAGTTTTGTCAGAAGACACAGATTGATCATTTGAAGAATGAATACCAGCGCCCGCACTGCAAGCAGCCGTGTCATTCCGGCTCGCTAGCTTGGCCGAATGAGCTTGTTGACGGGATATTGACGATTGCCCGAGAAACCTCTTCTTGATGGCAATGTTGTAAGAACGGGAGGCGCGAATCTGTGTCGCTTGCGGTCCGATCTTGTGCCCGCTCCAGGAGCTGATTGGGATTGGCAATGCTCGTATTGAGGCCCTGGGCACTAATTGCTGGTGAATAACGAATAATCTCACGCAGTACAAAGGCTGCTTGTTCCGATGCTGGCAACACTTGAACATCGCGCGTAATTGGGTAACCGCGATCGCGCCAGGCTCGAAGACCTCCAGCAAGCGGCAGAACGCGTTCAAACCCCCGTCGGTGAAGCGCGAGGGCAATCCGAGCACTACGGCGTTCTCCCAAAGTGGCGCAATAGAGGATCACCTCACGATTTACTGGCAGATCGATGTCCTGATACTGCCTCTTATAATGACCGAGCAGACGAGGGTCGATTCTGACTGACCCGGGAATACCCATCAGACCTTGACAGTGTTTTTTGCCTCCTTGCAAGTCGAGGAGCAGAACATCTTCGCCTGCGATCAGCTTCGATTTGAGTTGATCTGGCGTGATCCGGGAGAGCCTACTTTCACTGAGAAAGCGATGAAGGTGAACCAGTTTGCGAACGATGAGCACGCAAAGGCCTGCAACTCCCGCTAAGACCACCATCTTTCCAATCTTCGGGGAGTACATTGCAATGCTGTCCAACTGGTTGCTGAAAGCGTACCCAAGGGATGCGTAAGCGCACGCCCAAAGAATGGCTCCTAGGGCATCGAAGATCAGAAACCGAGGAAGACTAATTCCGGAGATACCCGACATGGGAGCGGCGATTGCATCCACACCTATGATGAACTTGGAAACCAATAGGGATTTCACCCCGCATCGGCTGAACGTAGCGGTTACCTCGTCCACGCGGGACTCCGCACCGTGCGTGGCGCCACAAATGAAATGGAACGTTCTGCTGCCCCATCTTTGGCCAGCTTTGTACCAAGCCAGATCCGCCAATAGAAACGCAGTGACGGAAAGTACGACGACACTGAGGAAGCTCAATCGTCCGAACCCGGCAAGCGCACCCGCGGCAACCAAAAGCAAGTTCGCAGGTACCGGCAAACAAGCCTGCCTGCCAAGAACGGAAGCAAAGAGTAGCCAGTACCCGTGTTTGGCGAGAACCTCAAGCAGTTCAGTCATAGATACATTCCATCGGTTCTCGCGAATCAGGTTCATTCGCGGAGCGCGCTTAGGCGTGGATAACCATCACTTCGTCAATGACTTTGAAAATCATCAATCGCGCGCTGCCGCGATTTTGATCGGGTCATGCCCACGGTGGTTCCGGCCTTTTAGTTGCACATCTATCTCAACGCCGTGTAGGCCGGGACTCACAGCCAGTAGCCATAGCGATAAAGCGATGAAGGCGATTACCAATACTTGCCAATCGAGAGTCATGCACTCCTCCATCTCCAGGCACTCACCATTGTCCTAATGCAAAGCAAAGGACGTTTGTACATGATTGAAATGAAAGTCGGTCGCCGCATGGAGGCTGACAGTCTACTAACAGATGCTCAACTACTGGCGTCGCTTTCCTTCATCATGGCGCCTCCGTGGACGTTTCCATAGGCCAACGCTGGTAGCAGTCAGACTTATCAATGAACATCGCCTTACCTAAGCTGCAGGCTGAAATAGAGATCAAGAACACGATAGACTCGTGCACGTTGGCTTTCATTAGATCCTCACAATGAGATGGGGATCAATGACCTGCTTCGATGCTGATCGTAGCAAAGCACAGTGAGCATCGAAATTACATGTTTCTGGTATAGGAGATCGGACATGCCCTACTTGTCGATTTATGAGATAGGTTCTAGTGAACCAGGCGTGCTCTACCACACGTAGGGCTGCGCAACCACGCCGATATCGGATGTTCTTGGCTTCGTGAGCTGATCAAAAGCCTTTGTTCTGGCGGCAGAAGGCCGCCCACGCGGGTGGAGAGATCGGGTAACTTCCGGATGGCCGGCCACTCGGACATTACCCCATCCTTGGCGGGTAATGTCCGGATTGTCCGTGATCCGTCCAGAATCCTAACCAGTAGGTATCCGGCAATGACGCTACCCGGATCACTCGGCGAGTGAGTCGGCGATTTTTTATCAGTTAGTTGGTACTCTTTTTGCTCTCATGAATCCATTGGTATCGCACAAGCAGCAGGCGGCCTAGCAATGTCGATCACTCGACCTATCGAAATTCCCGGCTGGACCGCTTGGGACTTCATTCGCTTCGCAGAGAAAGCATGGGATCGAGAAGCGCCGCGCGGCGCGCTGGAATAACCGATGCGGCCAGACCCACAGCGAATAGAATGGCGACGGATGCGGTGGCAATCCACGGGTTAGCAGCAGAGACGCCATAAAGGAACCGGCTAACCAGCACTCCGCCTGCGAGAGCAATGATCACGCCAACGAGTGTTCCTATCGCAATCATCTTCATTGCTTCCTTTGTGATCATGCGCAGTACAGAAGCCCGATCTGCTCCGAGGGCCATGCGCACGCCGATTTCCCGCTTGCGCTGTTGTACCTGTAGCGCAAGCAGGCCGAAGATACCAATGCCGCTCAACAACAAGGCAACGCCGGCAAATGCTGAGCTGAGGATGGAGATGAGCCGCTCGCTGCCAAGGGACTGATCGACCTGCTCCTGCAAAGGGAGAAAGACAGAGTAGGCGGTTCCCTCTCCATACTCAGAGAGGGCGGCGCGATACGCGGCCATCGAGTCTGCGTCGTGTGCAGAGCGGATGAAGAACACAAAGTTATTGTCGTAGCCACCATGCGCCAGAGCAGGAGCACCAGCGGGAAAGTACACCGTCGCGGGCGCTGGGTCGCGTAGATTGGAATAGCGAGCATCCTCGACGATGCCGACCACACGGCAGACCGCAGTCCACTTGGCTTCAGGATTTTCGCTCTTCAGCGTTTCTCCGATGGCAATTGCATCTGCGAAAACCAAGTGTGCCGCAGACTGGTTCAGAACGCAGATCGTTCTGTCTGCGTCGTCCGTGGTAAATTCGCGTCCGGCAAGCAAACGGGTACCGATCGTCGAAAAATATCCATCTCCTACCTCATTGAAAGCGATCGAGTGTTCGTGCTCCGCGTGCGCGAGGCTATGTACTTTGAGCTTGGGCGCAAAGCCGGTCAGCGGCGTGACCCACGTATAAGCCGCCGATTCAACACCCGGATACGTGCGCAACTTGGCTGTCATGAGATGGTAGATCGATGCAATTTCAACTGGAGTCTTATGTATAGCTTGAAATTGTGCGCAGACCTCAAGGATATGAGCTGGCTCAAATCCAGCGTGGTTGTTGCGCAATCGGCTTAAGGTTTGCGTGAATAGGCCTGCCCCAAAAACAAGGATCAACGTCAGCGCAAATTGTCCAGAGACAAGCAGATTACGACGCAGATTGCTTGATCGTTGATTCGTTCCCTGGCCCTTCAGCACGATCGCGGGTGAAGTTCCGCCGGCCTGGAGTGCGGGTAGCAGACCAAACATTAGCGTGGTGACCACAGAGAGCGACGTCGTGAGGAGCAATATGCTGGCGTCTGGACGAACCACACTGTTTTCTCCCGAACCAGCCGGCGTAAGAAATGCGCCCAGAGTTGGGGTCGCTAACCATGCTAAAGCAGCTGCGAGAATGGAACCCGCCGCAGCGATCAAGAAGGATTCAGTTAGGCACTGCCGCACGATGCGTGTCCGGCCAGCGCCTAGCGCATTGCGGATGGCGAATTCCTGCTGATGCCTCTGTACTCTCGCCAACTGCAAACCGCCGAGGTTCACACAGCAGAGAAGCAGAACCAGTAACACCACTCCCTGTAGCATCAGCAACGAGGAGCCATATTGCACGGCCAACTCGGAGAAGCCGCGATTTGCGGGCGAGACCATCAGCGTAGCTCCACGCATAAAAGGGGAGTCCCGCATCGGCGCTGGAATCATGTCGCGCCACGCAGAGGCATACCCAGAAGCAAGCTCTGTCTTGGCTTGGGTGAGTGACACGCCATGAGCCAGCCTGCCCAGCGCAATCTCGAACCGGCTTTCCGGATGCAGATAAGGATCCTGCTCCGCTGTGGCTGCGAGCTTACTCGCAAAATGCGCAGGCAGATACAGCTTGTTCGGGCTACCGATGAAGATGCCGCTGAACGAAGCAGGCAACACGCCCACAATTACCGCTGGCTGGGCTGAGACGGTGATTGCTTTGCCGATGACTTCGGGATCGCCATGGAAGTTCGCCAGCCAGAAGTCATAATTCAACACCACTGGCCATCCTCCTACAGGGCCACCGGGGATATCGTCGGACGGCTCGATCAGCCGACCAAGATATGGGCGAACGCCCAGCATCGGCAGCGCATTGCCGGTAACCAGGGAGGCGTCGACCGAACGGAGAGAACCCTCCGGGTCACGCACCGCAACCATGGAACCGTCCCAGCCACTCAGGTCGCTGTAACTGTGCGAGTGGTCGCGAAGAAGATCCGCAAGCCGCGCTGGAATACCAATCCCGACGCGCGGCTGCGTGGGGCTTTTGATACCAAAGCTCACTAGTTCGGAAGGCCGTTGTACTGGCAACGAACGCAGCATTACCGCATCAAGGATAGTGAAGATCGTTGTACTGGCCCCAATGCCGATTACCATCGTCAGGATTGCGACCACAGCATAGCCAGGCGACTTTCGGAGCTTGTGCAGAGCCAGCTTCAAATCGGCCCAGGTGGACTCTAGCCGCGGCCAGCGCCAAATCTCCGCGCTACGCTCCGCAAGCAGTGGCGTGTTCCCAAACTCGATTCGCGCGCGCCGCGATGCCTCTTCGTGAGAGAGGCCTTCTTCCAGAAGGGCAGCTGTCTTTGCCTCCAGGTGTGCGGCCATCTCCCGCGTCAGTTCAGCACGCATCCGGCTACGAAAGAAGAGCCTTGCCCACCATTCATGCATAGAGACCCTCCCGAGTCTTTAGCTTTCCCTTGCGAGAACGAGTTGAACACCTTCAATCATTTTGTCCAGACGAGCAGTCCGTTTCTCCAAATACTTCCGCCCCTTTGCCGTCAGCGAATAGGTGCGAACCTGGCGGCTATTCGACGAGAGTTCCCAGGCAGCGGTCGCCAGAGATCCCTTCAGCAATCGTTGGAGCGCGGGGTATAACGAACCCTCTTCTACCCGCAGTAGGTCATGCGAGCGCTGTTTAATGTGCGTCGCGAGAGCGTAGCCATGCATAGGAGCCAGCTCAAGTGAGCGCAGGACCATCAGCTCTAGCGCACCCGGGAAGAGGTCGTATCTGTCCTTCACCTGTAGATCCTGGCTGCGAGCTTCATCGGTTGCCTCGATGCATAGACTAAATATGGATACAGATTGGTGTCAAGACCGCAGCAGCGGCTCTCACCGAGTGATAACAGCAAGTCACTCCGTGAGAAGAGACATACCCCTAACTATCTCTCGGGACGGATTGTCGGCAAACAGGAAGTAATCCGTTCATAGCGGTTTACTTCCGATAACCCGTCATTCAGCAACCGAGGTGCGTTTTGGAGCCGGACAGGCATGAGAGCCATTGACAATCCGAATATGCCGCAATGGATTTCCTTCAGTTCCCGCTTGAAGTGTTCGTTTTCCTGCGACCCATCCCGGCGCCCGGATCGCGGTCAATCAGGAAACCAATGTCTAAATCATTCTGGGAATCGTTCCGATGTTTCTGCGGTAGTGCTGTTCGGTTTCGGACAACGATTTGCGATTCCGTACAGTTCGACGCCGGACGGCCCCCCGCCAAGCGGCGATCTCTCTGAAAACAGGCATTCCGGCGTGCGACAACTTGGCAACGAAAATGCACCTCCTTAAGAGTGCGCCGTAGCGCATTCGGAGACTACATTGGGATCCCTTGTTCTAGATATTCGTTATGCGTTGCGTCAACTGCGCAAGTCCCCAGGATTTGCCCTCACAGCGATCCTGACACTGGCCTTTGGCATCGGCGCCACCACCGCTATCTTTTCCATCGTTGAGGGTGTGCTGCTGCGGCCCTTGCCGTTTCCCAATCAGGCCAGACTGGCCACGCTCGGCGACAGGCTTGAGGGCGTAGAGTATGGCGCCGATGCACCCGGTGTCACACCGCATGGCGTTCGCATCTATATGCGAGATACTCATGCCTTCTCCAATCTGGGCGGCTACCAAGCCACAACGTATGAACTTTCAGGCCTCGGTACGCCGGCACAGATCAATGCCGCGCGGCTTACAGCAAGCATGTTTCCCGTGCTCGGGGTCTCGCCATTGATGGGCCGCGCCTTTACCCAGCAGGAGGACGATGGCAGTCAGGAGGTGGCGCTGCTCAGCTACCAGACCTGGCGCAGTCGCTTCGATGGCGATATCCACATACTGGGCCGGAAGATTCTTCTCGACCGCAAGCCCTACGAGATCGTCGGTGTGATGCCGCGCGAGTTCGAGTTTCCTCTGGTGCCCGGTCAGTTGAACCGCTGCGAGCTTTGGGCGCCTATGAGCTTCACGCAGGCTGAAAGACTCCAAGGCTCTGCGGGGGATTGGGCCTACAACATGGTCGGGCTGCTGAAGCCCGGTATCACCCCGGCGCAGGCCGAGCAGGATGCTGTCGGCGCGGCGCAGGAGATCATGCGCAACTTTCCGCCTGCTCTCCGCAGTCGTCATATTCATCCTTCTGTCGAGCCGCTCGATGAGAGCACGGTAGCTCAGGCTAGGCCGCTGGTCCGCACGCTCCTGCTTGCTGTCACTGTGGTTCTTTTTATCGCGTGTGCCAATCTCGCAGGACTATTACTGGTTCGCGTCATTCGCCGCCGGCGCGAGATCTCCGTGCGCCTTGCGTTGGGAGCCAGCGGAGCGGCTATTCTGCGCCAATCCCTTATCGAGGCACTGCTGCTCAGCATCTTCGGGGGAGTGCTGGGACTGGCACTGGCATCCGTTGCTCTTCGCATTGGCGTCAGCTTCCTGCCTGAGACTCTGCCCCGGGTCAGCTCCATTGGTCTCGACTGGAAGGTGGTGGCCTTCTCGCTCGGATTGGCGGTGCTCACCGGCCTGTTCTGTGGACTGATCCCTGCATTTGCCGCAGCACGCACCGACGTCAATGAAGCATTGAAGGAGGGTGGACGCACCGGCTCCGCCGGCGGTGGGCATGCACGCCTACGCTCAGCCCTTGTCGTCGCGGAACTCGCAGTTGCCCTCGTTATGCTTACTGCCTCCGGACTGTTGCTGCGGAGCTTTGAGAAGATGCGATCTATCGACCTCGGCTTCCACACCGATCACACGCTGACTGCCGCTTATAGCCTCCCTCGCGAGCAATACTCTACCCAGGCTGCCATTGACGCCTTCAATCTAACTATGCGCACCAAGCTGGAGCAGTTGCCAGGAGTGCAGGCTGTCGGAATGACCTCCATGCTGCCGGCAGCTGACGTGGAGTTCCGTGGGACCTTCACTCCTGAAGGCTATGTGCCTCCCAAGGGAGCGGGGTTGAATCTGGCATGGATACCCCAGGTGATCGGCAACTACTTCCAGGCTCAGAGTATTCCCATCCTTCGCGGTCGCGACTTCACTCCGGCCGATCGCGAAGGCGCTCCCCTCGTCGCCATCGTGAACCGAACCCTGGCCGAGCACTACTGGCCTGGACAGGATCCCATCGGCAAACGTCTGCATCGCGGCCCCGCAGAGGGCGCTCTACCGTGGCTGACCGTCGTGGGAGAGATTGGAGAGGTCAAACAGCTCGCAGCCGATGTCCCCACAGGAGAGCAGTTCTACATTCCCTCCAGCCAATTTAAGGCCGACGCCGGATCATTTGCGTCTCCTGGAATGCTCAGCGGCAATGCTGGCTCTATTGTGCTCCGCGGTCAGCTGCAGCCCGAGCAGATGGCTGAGTCTCTGCTTACCGTTGTCCGCTCTATCGACCCCCAACTTCCCCTGACTCAGGTCGAATCAATGGATCGGGTCGTTTCAGAGGGTCAGGCGCCGCGCAGATTCAATACAGCACTCATCTCGGCATTTGGCGGTGCGGCCGTCCTGCTGGCCCTACTCGGTATCTACAGCGTCATCGCCTTTTCCACCGCGTTGCGCACCCAGGAGATGGCCATCCGCCTGGCGCTCGGTTCGCAGCGCTCCAGCGTCATGCTGTTGATTCTTGTTTCCGGTGCCAAACTTGGCTTGGCTGGGTGCGGAATCGGCGCCATCGCTGCCGTCTTTGCCACTCGTCTGCTGCGCTCGCTCCTCTTCCAGGTCGATTCGTTTGACCCGATCGTTCTTGTGCTCGCGACCGTCTCCATCCTCCTGCTTGCACTAACGGCCTCCGTCATTCCAGCCCGTCGCGCCGCTTCCGTAGAACCCATGGAGGCGCTGCGAACGGAGTAGCCTGCTGGTCTGAGCTGCCAACTTCTGGATGGTCGGCAACCCTTCCGTTACGCCCCCGAACGGCCAACGACGAGTAAGGTGCGGTTTGTCGGCCACTCGGACATTACCCCCCCTTGGCGGGTAATGTTCGGATTGCCCGTAATCCGCCCAGCCCCCAGAAATCTGGAAAGTCTCGTGTCCGCCCTATTCGGTGAGTGAGTTGGCGATTATGCGTCAACTGAACCGAGGCAGAGGAGAGCCCGCTCATCTCAAAGGGCGGCAGTCAGGGCGAGTGCTTTTCCGCGGGTAGGCCGATGCCTTCCACAGTTGAGTGTTCAGAGCCAATGGGTTGTTTCGACTATTGAGTTCGCTCGATGTCCTGCACCCAGTTTGTCTCCCAGGTCTTGCCCTCGTCTGGCGAGTCCGCTTGCTCCCAGTGAGCGGATGTCGGAGTGATGTTCGACCAGAGGAAACGCGCCCGAACTCGCTTTCCCTTGACCGTATCATTCCCGTAGAAAGTTCCCACGCCATTGTGGAAGCCTCCAATCATCGGCGGATCCAATGGTTCGGATGGTGTTCTGCTGTCGAGCCACCAGATTGACCACTTTTGGGTCTTCGGGTCGAAGGACCGCAGAGCGACACCGCGATAGGGAGCACCGGGAACGCTGAGCACTGTATCGTCGACATTGCTGTAACGCCCCATAAACGGTTGATTCAACAACGTGCCTTCGAATTCAATCCACTCGTGATTATTGGCAAGTCGCTGCTTCAGCTTTCGATGATGAGCCTTCCAGTGACCAACCAGAAAATCGAAGTCATGAAGACCTGGGACTGCACTCTCTATTTGATTCATCCCGGCTCCCGAACCTTGCTGGGATTGGGCGGTCAACTGTCCGGGCGATACCAGATTCAGGATTAGCAGTGCGAGCATGCCCGCGCGGTGCTGAATGTTCATAATACCCCTTTGAATTGTGGCAATACCCATTGCGCAGGAATGCTTGGAACTCTGAATTCTACTCTCGACGCGCATGCTCCGAATGGTGATTGTCAGTTGATGCGAACAGGCCGAGTCACTCATCGGACCCTGCGCAGAAAGGCTTGGGGTGTTACGGATGATTGGTCGGCTAACCGGAACTTACCTCTGAATTTGACAGCTACAATTCGACTATACGTAAGCTGCGTTATCAGGCTTCAGAACTGCTGATTTCGAGTGCTTGGACGCGACGGGTTGAAGGACGCTTTACGGCTCCGCTTTGAGCACTGTATATAGACGTCGGTATAGACGTCGGTCCGGCCCTGAGGCCGTTGGGCACGTCCCAGATGTGCCCCCGAGCTTCCCATCGCTTCGTCGGCGATAGCGGCATGATGGAGCCGCGAGGGAATCGAATCCTTCAGGTTTGGAAGGTGTATCCGCTTCCAGGATGCTATTGGTGGATTTTTTTTATTTGCCCAAAACTCCACAAATGATCCTCGGGCTCTGTAGGTTGTGAGTGAGACCGATCAGAATCGAGGCTCCATTCGACATGCTGCATCTTCCCAGAGGCACCCCGATATGTTGACCCATGAATTCGCAGCGCGGCCCACACTCATCCGGCGAGCGATTGACCAACACCAAGTTTGGATCGAAGAGAGCCTGGGCGTTCCGCTAGCCGAGGCCGTCATCTTGACGTGCGATATATCTCTTGTTGATGCAGCCGTACCGCAATTGTTGGGGAATATCGATTTCCGCGGCTCCGACGAGAACGCAACGCGCATCTTCATGGAGGTTGTCCAGTCCGTGGAGATCCCGCCCTCGAGTGCGCCATTGCTTCAAGTCGACTCAGTGAGCAGATCGGTTGACCTTGAACAGGTGCTCAGCGGCGGTGAGTCCCGCCAATCGTATGTCTTTGAGTGGGATGATGGCCCGGTGGCATTTAGGGTGCGGGGGATTGCGTCACCGTTGATCGCGTTGGCCGTCTCCTATCACGCCGGCCCAGACAGCATTTGCGAAAATACCGCACAAGTCCTCATATTCCGGCGCGATGCCGCTGAACAGGTTGTTAAGCTATTGGCAAGACTTAGCAAGTCGGACGGTCAACCCAAGTTGCACACCCACAACAGCGTGACACGGCCAGTCTCGCCATGCGGTTGGGATCAGCTCCCTTTTCGGTGAAAATTCGGCATCTGTTCCTCGCAATGTCATGAATACCCTCTTTCCACTGCTTCTACGCGGGGAATTCCAATGTATCGGCTCGTGCATCCTGGACGACTACAGAGATCTAATCCGTCAGATATAAGGCTCAGACGGTACTTTCGACCGGTACAGGTCTTGCCACTCAGCGTAGATAGGGCGACGCTGGCGCTAGAAAAAGTTTGAGTATGAAAAGTTTCACGGAGTCACGTACACGGCGGAAGCGGTCCAATTCGCCGCGCACTGCTCCGCCCGATATTTCCCGGAAAATTCCGTATTAACACAAGCAATCGAATTGATCGATGCTGCGGGTTCCCGAGCGAAAGTGCGTCAAATGGCTCTCCCCGAAGAAATTGTAGAAATCACAAAGAAGCTAAGGTTCATAACTAATAGGATGGAGTCTTCGATCGCGAGTCATGAATTCGAGAAGGCACGATTTTATTCAAACGAAGAAGGCAAAGAACGGGAAAATTTACGCGCTGCTCGTGAAAAGTACCAACTTGAAGGATCAAGTACGGTGTTCGTCAATCGAGGGGACGTAGAAGAAGTGGTGTCCCGCTGGGCCGGACTCCCAATCTCATCATTAAGAAAGGAATCTGCACTAACTGAACCTTCGTCTCCTACTGAGCTACCGGTCGAACTTGCAACCTTCTCAAAGGTAGTTAAGAATTCACGGCTCCGTGCTTTCTTGTGCCATTCTTCGGGTGATAAGCCTGCGGTACGTGAACTATACGCGCGCCTAAGAAGTAATGAAATTGATCCTTGGCTAGACGAAGAAAACCTACTGCCACGCCAGGAATGGGATCACGAAATTATCAACGCCGTCCGGGACAGTCACGTTGTAATAGTTTGCCTATCGGCAAATTCTGTCACAAAGGCAGGCTATCTTCAAAAAGAAATCAGGGCGGTTTTGGAACGTTTCAGATGAGCAAGCGGAAGGAACAATTTATCTCATCCCACTAAAGCTCGAGTTTTGCGAGGTTCCGAGCAGGCTACGACGCTGGCACTGGGTCAACCTCTTTGATGAAAGAGGGTTTGAAAAGCTCATGCACGCCTTACTTGAGCGGGCACGCTCAATAGAACTTTAGCCGGGTGTCCCATTCATGCGGCCTCATCGCAATGAGTGGGCATTCGAGCGAAGCTCGAACCCTTGAACCCACGTCACCCCAAACTCCCACCTTGACTCCTCCCCCGGACGGGCGCATCCTGAGTCCACAAATTGAACGAAGGGAATCCCGCGATGCGCAAAACTCTCTTCACCCTCTCCCTCCTCGCCTCTGCCTTCACTCTCCCCCTAACCGCCCACGCCGACACCCTCACCGCAACCCTTACCGGCGACGGCCACACCTTCGTCTTCACCCTCCCATCCCCCTACGACTTTCCCGACCAGCTTCACCTCGTCGCCCTTCCCACCATCCGCACCACTGGCTCAATCGACGGCATCGGCGGCCAGACCTTCGACGTCACTTTCTTCTCCGGCATCGCCGATCCCGGCTCCAGCTTCGTCTTCGACGACCTCTTCACTAGCTACGACTACACCTTCTTAGGCGGTATTCTCGTCCACCCAGGCGCCGACCCCAACGCCCCAGCTGGCGACCTCACAGCCATCATCACCACCGGCTCCACCACCGTCGACACAGTCGGCCCCAAAGGCGCCCTCGACCCCTTCAGCCTCGACATCGAGGACACCTCCACCGCCCCAACCCCCGAACCCTCCACCTTCCTTCTGCTGGGCACAGGAGCTGTCGGACTCCTGACGACCATCCGCCGCAGGCCGGTGGCCCAGGTTTACACGTCGCACTCTCATAGGCTGCCAGAGCGGTTTCGCAGCTATCGAACTCAACTACGACCGTCGCCTGCTGCAACCCACGAATGAACCGGAATCAGCAAGTGAGCACGGTTTAGAGCAAATCTCCTGATAGTGGGAGTGGAAGAGGATCAACTCACAATGAAAAAGATTCTTTCAGTGCTCGTGGCTGCACTCGCCGTCTGCCCTGCCTTGGCACACGCTGACCTGATCGGAACAACTGTTGCTGGAGACATGAACTTCCCCGGCGCCGGATCAACAAATTTCCTTGATCCCGCCCAGGGATTGGTTCCAGCAGGCTATGGGAACAACTTCGGTCCCAATGTTGTGATTGGATCTGATATCGAATTCGGAGTTAACGACTCTGAATCTGTTGTCCTGTACACCTTCGACTTCTCAAACTCGACCCTTCATATAACCAATACCTCTTCAGAGCCAACGCAAGAGAACAGCTATGTTGCGACCTTCACCGATCCCACCTTCAACAGCTTCAGGCAGATCGACAACACCCTCGCCGGCCTCACCTTCAGTTTCAGCGGCGACGTGCTGACCGTCAATTTTGCCGGTTTCGCTAGCGAGGTTGATGGGAATGTGGGGACAGCAGACGTCTCGCTCTTCACCCTCGGTGCGGTGGCAACTCCGGAGCCTTCCTCTCTCGTGCTGCTCGGCACAGGCTTGTGCGGGTTGGGCACCTTTCTCCGCCGCAAGGTTCGAGCTTCGCTCGAATGCCTACCTTAGCGCGACGAGACTGCGTGAATAACCCTTCTTCATGTCGCCCTCTCTCCAATCCGTTTTTCCGTTAAATCTCTTCCCAAACTGTCCTACGAGTTATCTCCAACTGGGTACAATTAAAGTAGAGATCAAAACCCGCTACTACCTGCGGCAAAAGCTCAGCCAGCCCTCCACATGGAGCCGTCCACAACGCACCACAACCTCACCATAAAAGCACCACAACCCACCACGTCCTGCACAACCGAAAATCCACGCCTTCCCATCCCGCCTCACCTGCTCTAACCCACACAAAACAACTATTTAGGCGTAACCCTCATCGATGCAATATTTTAGCGCCACACCCTCCGCTAAACCCATGAATCCACTCCACTTACGCCCAAGATACCCCCAAAGGGGGAGGGGGAGGGCCAGAGTCCCACGTCGAGGGGGTTGACCATCGAATGAGCGGGCATTCGAGCGAAGCTCGAACCCTTGGTAGAGCCACCTCATCTCCACTCAAGCCCCTCCCCTGTGCTAAATTTCTAGGCGTAGAGCAGTAGTGACAATCGGGGCTTCGGGTAACGACCTGCACTTTGGTTTGGAGGTTCCCATGAAACGACGCATCGCTCTACTTGCCGTTCTGTCCCTTCTCTTCCTCTCCACCACGTTTGGCCAGCATCTCGGCCAACGTATCACCAACAAGGACGTCATCGACATGGTTGGCCTCGGCCTCTCCGACGACCTCATCATCTCCAAAATCCGTAGCGCCGCCGCCGGCGGAACCCTCCAGTTCGACACCAGCGTCGATGGCCTCAAGGAGCTCAAGGCCGCCAAAGTCTCCGACGACGTCATCAAGGTGATGCTCAATCCCGCCCCGCCCGCCGCCCCCGTCGTCGTCGCCGCCACTTCCATCACCAACGACCCCAACCTCCCGCCCCCCGAGGTCGGCGTCTACTGGAAGAACGCCAACGCATTCGAGCGCATCGAAGGACAGGCCGTCAGCCAGGCCAAGGTCGGCGGCAAAGCCGGCAGCATGTTCACCTACGGCCTGCGTAACGAACACTGGGACGCCTATCTCGACGGTCCGCAATCGAAAAACATCATCAATGACCGTCAGCCCATCTTCTACCTCTACGTCCCCGACGGCACCAGCGCATCCGACTTCGTCCTGATCATCCTCGAAAAGAAAGGCGACCGCAGGGAGTTTCAGATAGGAAGCTTCGGCGGCATCACCGGCGGAAAATCGGGCGTCAAGCGCGACAAAGAGGTCACCTTCACCGCCGAGCACGCCGGAATCAGGACCTACAAAATCAAGCTGGACGCAGCCATGAAGCCAGGAGAATACGCCTTCTTCATGGGCACCGGCCAGTCCTCCACCATGGCCGGCGGACAAACTGGAGGCGCCCGTTCAGGAGGCGCTGCCGCCGGACGCGTCTACGACTTCAGAATCCCCGACTGACGTCCTCAAACAGCATCGTCCGATCAAGCTCCCTCAGCAATCCGGAAGTCTCTCTTCACGCCCGACCCAAGCGCAGCCAGAGCCTTCTTATAATCTGCGCTCTCATGGGCAGCTAAAGCATCCGCGTAGCTGTCAAACTCCACCACGACCGTCATCTGCTGCAACCCAGCCTCGTGAGCCGTAACCGCACTCCCCGGCGGCACCAGCGTGCGCGCCCCAAACGGAGCCAGCGCAGCCACTGCCAACTCCACATAGGTCTTCATCGTAGACTCGTCACCAACCGTATGGTACGCAACCACCCAATAACCCTTCTTCATATCGCCCTCTCTCCTATCCGTTCGCAACGTTGGATGCGACCAACGAAAATACGACTCATCCTCTCAGGCGGGGGGACCATAGTTGAACTCAAGCCGGGTTGGCGTTCGAGTCATCAAGGAAAAATCATCCGCTTCGCTCCGCAAAATCAGTACCAGGATTGACATCGCATGAGTGCTGGTCGACACTCAAACCCATGCGACTCGCCATCCTCTCCCTACTGGCCTTCTCCATGCTTCCGACACTGGGTCACGCCCAGGTCCCTGTCTTCGAAACCGCCCCGGTAGACAGTGCCATTAAGTTCTACGTCAAGTCCTCCGTCTCGCTGGTCGGCAACTTCGACAAGTGGGACGCCACCCTCACCTTCACCTCCTCGGACGTCACCACAGGCGTCCTCGACATCAAGATCCAGGCGGCGACCGTCAGCACCGGAAGCGGCGTCAAGGACAAAAAACTCAAGAGCAAAGACTTCTTTGACGTCGAACAGAACCCTCTGATCACCTTTCGCTCGACCAAGGTCGTGCAGACCGGCCCCTACACCTTCGACGTCCCCGGCGACTTCACCATACGAGGCGTCTCCAAGCCCGAAACCCTCAAATTGACGGTCGAAGGCAAGGGGACCGGCAAGGGCACCATCAAGGGAACCATGGCCTTCGATCGCAAAGACTACGGCATCGACGGCAGCATCCCTTTCATCAAAATCGCCGACCGCGTCGAAGTCAACGTCGACCTCAAAGTAAACCAGACCAGCGGCCCCCGCCTCGTCTACAAACAATAATCCCCGGCCGGGTGCCCCATATCTCGATTCTGAGATGTGGGTATTCGAGCGAAGCTCGAACCTCCGTAAAACGGAAAACCCGTCGTTCGAGGGTGCAAATCCACCCGGCGCAACGTGCTCCCAGCCCCCCTGCTGTCGCATCCAACTAAAAGGGAGGATCCATCCGTGCGCCACGCATTCTCCACACCCTTCATCGCGCTCCTTACGGTGGCCTTCGCCTTCTCTACCCAGAATGTTAACGCCCAGAACCCACCCGCCTCTCCCCCCGCCCAAACGCAGACCCCACCACAGCCCCAACCTCGCAGCCCCGGCGGTGACGTCGGCAGCGGAGCGGGCGACATCGGCAAGGGCACCGCCAAGGGAACCGGAAAGGCAGCCGAGGGCGTCGGCAAAGGCGCCGGCGATCTCGTCACCCTCCACCCCATCGACGCCGCCGGCAACGTCGGCAAGGGTGCAGGCGTCGCGGGCAAGGACGTCGGCGTCGGCGCCGCCAAGGGCACAGGCAAAATCGCCAAGGGCACAGGTCGCGGCATCGGCAAAATCTTCCACCACGGTCACCACGATGAAGACACGCCCCCATCCAACTCACAAAACTAACGCCGGAGGAGTGTGGCCGATGTTTGAAACTCCGATGGCGGGTGCCCCACCCAAAATTTGACTTACCCCCCAACCTTCGCGCTTTTGCGAAGGGTGGGATGTAAGGTTTCAAGCCGCGGGTGGCCCAGGTCTAACTCGGGTGCAACTTTTTCGCCACCCTAGCCGGGCTGTGAACTCCCGCTACCTTCGGCTCTCCTGAGTTCCTCTTCTTCCTCCGGAGACTTGCTCTTTCGAAGGATGTGAATCGAAATCACCAGCACGATCACAATTCCGCCCAGAAGTGCAAGTTCGACCATCGACGCCCGCAGTTTTGCCTGGCCGTCATTTGCCCAGTTAGCGGCAGTGGTCATATTCGCCGCGTCCAGGGTAATGACGAGAATACGGCGAATCGTAGCGATCAGACCCACGATGAGAAAAGGCTCCGTCACCAAAGTGTGTGACCGGATTGAGATTCGCACAGTATGCAATATCTCCACCAGCATGAACACCACGAGAAGCCGATCGATCACCTCTACCACGGTCTTCGCAGATGCCTCTTCCGAGAGACCATGCCAGAGCGCGTCGCAAGCCATGAAGAGAGCGAACAGTGCAGCCAATGACAGAATCACACCCAGTGCCGCGTAGAGGACCGTCTCTACCAGCGACAGCGACCCATTGGAAAACCGTTGGAAACGGTTTTCGGTCGGTCTCGTGGTCGGGCTGCGCGAGTCAGTGGTCATCGAGTTTACCCATCACCAGTAAACACCCTCTGCCCCCGACCGCAAAAGGGCCCATCACTTTTTCGATTAAATCTCTCCCCAACCTGTCCTGCGAGTTATCTCCAACTCGGTACAATTAAAGAAGAGATCAAAACAGAGGGCTGCCAGCGGCGAAAGCTGCGGCGGCCCTTCCCATTGAGCCGTCCACAAACTCACCACAAAACACCACGTCCCGCACACCAAAATCTCCACCGTCCACCGCGCTTGGTACTCCCGCCCCCGCCCAACCCCCCGCTAAACCGCACAAAATAAGTATTTTAGGCGCAACCCCAATAGATGCAATATTTTAGCGCCACACCATCCCGCTAAACCAATGAATCCATTCCACTTACTCGCAAAATACCCCAAGGGGGTAGGGGAGGGGGTAGGCGAAATATCGGATCTCTATTAAGGTGCAGGCGTCCTCGGCTTCGTTCGGTGCGTGAAACTTGGCAACCTGATCGAGGATCGAACCAGCATCGTCGTAGTGAGCAATCGCATTCAGTCCAGTATCGCCGAACTGCATACCGGCCTCGTTCTCCGCTTCGGTAATCCCATCGGTTACCCCATTCATTCGATGAAACCGCATGAATGGGGCACTTCGACGCATGGGCTGAACGGTGGTTAGTACCTTGGGGTTGCGAGGAAGCCGTGGACGTCGCCAGCGTCGGGGCCGGAGGTGACGACGCCGAAGCCTGCGATCTGACCCTCGTCGTTGATGCTGAAGGCGGTGATCAGATACAGGGGCGAGTTTGCCGGGATGAGCGCATTGAGATCGCTCATGTGGCCTTTGTGCCATAGAAATGCTCGTGCGTTGCCGCTCGCCGGACCGGGCGCTGTGGTAGAGGCGCCGACGACATCACCCCAGTTGTTCAGACTAAGGCCGGCGCCGACGGCATCGCCGTCCAGTACGCCGAGGTCCACCATGCCGGTCTGTCTGGTCCACAGGAAGGGATGAAAGATCTGGTCGCCGGGCAGATCGGACACCCCCGTTACCTGCCCTCGATTGTTGATTGAGAAGGCCTCAGTTGCTGCGCCGAGCAAAGTGATATTGGTCGTTCCGCCGAGGTTGCCGAGGTTGTGGACGGAGCCGTCGATGTCCCATAGAACAGCATGGGGACCGGCTAAGAAGGGAGCGATCAAGGTGTTGGCGCATGTGCCAGTTGTGCCTACGACTTGTCCGAGATCATTGAGTCCGAGGGCCATTCCGACTGTATCGCCGGGGAGGAGAGGAAGCTGGCGGATTTGTCCTTGCCTTGGTCCCCATATAACGGGTTCAAAGTCGAGGACCTGAGGGCCCGTTCCGTTGATTGCCACACCGGGACGGCAATCGGGGTCGCGATGTTTGTTCTCCGCGTAGCCGGAGACGGCGCCAAGATTGTTGATCGCTCCGAAGCTGGCGTTGGTGCCTCCGAGAGTAGGGAGCGGAGTGATGACACCGAATTGCCATACGTAAGGCAGACATTGGAGACCGGTGAAGTAGGCGCAGAAGTTTTCGTTGTTGGGATCTTTCTTGGAGGTTTCGGCCTGCCCCATGACCTGATCTCTGAGGTTAACGCTGCCGGCTCCGCTGTTGGGTCCT